>ERZ1370068.4937-contig-3985_pt1 | contig 95113 bp, 155 predicted proteins | sample MGYA00561227_ERZ1370068 | MGnify/ENA primary metagenome ERZ1370068 (study PRJEB38410, sample SAMEA6850437) | metagenome | study: Metagenomic assessment of the ecological functions of the soil: analysis of the soil microbiota associated with the...
CTCGGTGTGCTTCGTTCAGTTACGTATTGCTGATTCCAAGCAGATGGGCGGCGCTATTCGCGAGTGCTGCGCGCGCACGGCCTCCTGCTGGCAACCGCCGTGAAGTCCTACCTCCAAGGGGCGAACGCGACGAGATGATGATCGACCCTGATGGCGTGGAACGCCGACGGCAGCGCTGCATGCCGTGGAAGATGCACACCGAGTACCTGATGGGCCTGTACTTCCGCGATGAAACGACTCTGCCGAGGGCCGCTTGGCAAGGTCGAGGGCACGAGCTCGGTGAGCCTGCAAGGACATCCGCGTGCCGATGTTCGTCGTCGGCACCGAGACCGATCACGTCGCGCCCGGAAGTCGGTCTACAAGGTGGGCGGAGCTTCACGTCTTCCCGAGCGAATTCACGCTCCTGCTGACGAGCGGCGGACACAGCGCCGGCAATCGTCCGAGCGGGCCCGTGCACTCGAAGCGTCGCCATCGCGTGTACGGACTGCAGCGCGAGGGGCGTGAGCAGCGCCGCTGCCGGCGGACGAGAGTGGTTCGCGACGACGGAAATGAAGCCGGGCTCGTGGTGGCCGACCTGGGCCAGTGGCTGAAAGCTCATTCCACGCCGGGCGCGTCGTGCCGCCTGCAATCAGCGCGCGGAAGCAGGTTCTGGCCGCTTGCCGACGCCCGGGCAATGCAGCACGCCAGCCCGGTAGACCGATTCAGGACCTGGATGAACGAACGGGCGCAGGACGAAACCTCGAGCCTGCATAGCGGGCGGCTTCCAGCTGGGATCGCTGCGGATCCGTCCACCGACGGGCGAGGCAATCGGCCCGGCCGCCACGAAAATCTCGACACCAAAGTCATGGACGTGCTCGTCGTGCTGGCGGAGCGCGCCGGGCAGGTCGTGCCGCGCGAAGAACTGCTGGCGCCCGGCTGTGGCCCGACGTCGTCGTCAGCGGACGGAGTGCTGTCGCGCTGCATCTACGAACTGCGCCAGCAGCAGCGCCAGCCTCGCGAGCGGCACCGAGGATTTCCGCCAGCTGATCGAAACCCTCTGCCAGAAGCTGCGGCTACCGGCTGATTGCCGAAGTCACTGCTCCGCTCGACTCCGCCGTGCGCGCAACCGGCAGCCGTACGCGGCGCCGGCTCGTCGCGGCGGGCCTGTGTCGCCGTGCTGGTCGTTGCGCATTCGTGTTCGGGCTTCCGCGACGGGGGCGTTCCGCAGCGGCAGATCGACCGGCCTGCTCGGTCGCTGTCACTGCCGTTCACGGACGCGACGATGGGCGCTGACGCAGGACCGGGCTATACTCTCGCCGATGGCATCGCGGAGGAAATCCTGGAGCAAGCTCAACCAGTCCGCACGGACCTGCGCGTCATCAACGCGCACGTCGTCGTTTCGTGTTTCGCGGCAACGAACGCGAGCCATCACCGGTGCCACTGCGAAGCTCGGCGTTACCCGTCTGCTGGAAGGCAGCGTTCGTCGCGCCGGCGGCTGACGTTCGGGTTACGGCGCAGCTGGTCACGCGAAACGGCCGACGGCTCGCACGTCTGGTCGCCACGTTCGGGCGCAAGCTCGGCAGCGGCCTGTTCGTGATCAGGAAGAAATTGCGGTCAGCCGTCGCCTCGGCCTGCTCAAGGCGACGCTCCCGCGGCTCAGCCGGGGACGTCCGCGCGGAACGCCGTCGGCGCCTGAACCTGGCGGCGTATGACCTCGCAGAAGCAAGGCGAATACTTCTACGACCGCCGCGCGCCGCGGCGACGTCGAGCGCGCCGTCGAGCGGCTCTGGAGCGGGCCGTGCGCATCGATCCCCTGGATACGCTACGCGCCTGGGCGAAAGCGCTCGCCGGCATGTATTCCTACCAAGCCTGGCAGGTAGACCCGCCATCGCGCGCCCTCGACTCGCCAGGGCGATGCCGCCCTTCGCGCAGTCGAGCTCGATCCGCAGCTCGCAACCGCACAGGCGCAGCTCGCGCAATACTACAAAGAAACCGGCGACGCGAGGCTAGCGATCGTCACTCGCCCTCGCCCTGGAACATGGCCGGGACGACCCTCTGGTGCTTGGCGCTACATGGCCAGCGACGCGATGGAAGCTGAGGACTTTGCGGCGGCGGCCAGTTTACAGGAGCGTGCCCTCGCTCGCGACCCGATGAGGCATCGTTCGCCGCCGGCTGCTTTGGGCGTCGCGCTCATCGCCGGCAACAGGCTGGATGAGGCGCTGACCGCTGCAGGATAATGCTCGAAATCTTTCCGGACGCACATCCGGACCTATGTCATCAGAGATCCCGCGCATCCTGGCTTTGCAGGGACACTACGACCGAGGCGGTCCCGGCAGCATTGCGGCTGCCAGCCGGCGGGTGATATCGCGACCAGGCGATGTCGCTGATGCACCGTGCGCCGCTCTAAGCGACGACGACGCGGATGCGCTCTGGCCAGGCTCGAAGGCCACAACTTGTGCCATCACCGCCGTTCGATACCGTCGATGTATCAATGCGCGGATACGATACATTTTGGCGGAGGCCTGCCATTCCGTGGCGAAAGCGACCGGGCATTCGCAATACTGACGAGAGAAAACTGGACTGGACGAAAATCAGCGGGAGCCCGAAAACTATGCCTAGTACCTGCGCCAGGAAGTACGCCTCTCGCCCTTCCCTGAAACCGCTCCATACGGACCGCGCTGGGTCACAGTCATGGGTCAGATCGCTGAATTACCGTATCGCGGCCCCGGGCAGGCAACGCTGGCTCTGCCTGAAGCCGTGGCCGTGGTTCACCCAGTTGGCAAGGAGCAAGCGGCGCCGGCTTCCGGTCAACGGCAAGCCGAGCAATAGCAGGATCTCCGGCGTGCCGGCTTAGTTGATCCGCCGCCTGCCACTGGCGGGGTGGCGGAGTCGAGCCTGACTCATCATTGTCGTAAAGCGCAATCGTGGCGACAGCCTGCAGCCCGATGATCGCGCCGCCGTCAGGTTCAGTTCAAGGGCAGAATTCTCTGAAGGCTGCTCCTTGCGATGGTCATCGGTGATTGAGACTTCGACGAGTTTCGTGTCGCGGTCCTGATCTTCCCAACAAACAGTCGAAGCGCGGGCGTTGGTCGATCCCTGCGATCGCCGAACCGGACCTCGGGGTTACGGTGATTGCAGACCCGCCCTTCGAAAAAGTAGTGGCGTTCAACCCCAGACTGACCGATGCCATTCTCCGAGGGCTTCCTGTTCCCCCGGGCCGAACTTCAAACTGGCCACCGGAGGCACGCTCCATCCCGGGCTGGATGAGCGGTTTCAAAGAGCGTGCCGAGCCCCGCGCCGCCCGGGGCACCTTCCAGGTCTCAATGAATATTTCCTCGACCTCCGCCAGTCCGTCGTCCCGAACGATGCGACTGAAATTGTGCGATCCGACGCATCGCCGTCTGCCCAGTTCAGCGTGCCCGATACAGGCGTGAAATCCTGATCGGCCGCGGCGTTGGCATCAGCCACCGTGCGGTAAGCGACGCTCACGGATCCATCGCTGCCGCCCGTGCGGCGTACGCGAACGATGGCCTCGCCCTCCGATTCCACGACCGGGCCCGTTGCCAACGAAGCCGAGGACACCCGGGCTTGCCCCGCCTGCGTCACCAGCAAGCGCACAACGAAGCCGCCACCATCGCCGCCGACGGCGGTCGCTGCCATCTCCGGATTGCCATGTCGTGGATCGTTGGCGCCGTATTGAAGAGGTCGACCGAAATCGATCCAGGTGCGGCCGCTGTCGCCGAAATCATTGTCTCGTGCGCCCGATGCCTGCAGTCGCAAGATCGAAGTCCCCTCGTTGCCCGTACTGCCACACGACCAAGCACCTTGCCACCCGCAACGCGGCTGATTGAAGTCGCCTGAATCATGCGAGTCGGCGACTGCCACGTCAACCACGAAAGCCGGATCAGTCAGGCCGTTCGCGAGCAGGCGCGTGACGAGAAGCCGTGTTCTCCGTCGCCGCCTGCAGAAGCAGCTTGTCATCAAGGTATGGTCCACAGCGAATCGCAGGAGAGCAGCCGGCCTTCCAGATTGAGCGTGCGGATGCCGGCATCGGCAAAGAGGCGGTGTCCGACGTTCCATCCTTTGTGACTCCGACAACGATGCAATTCTCACTTCCGGTCCCGCGGCCGCCACGCGATGGCTGCCGGCTGTGGTGCGCACGAAACTGGACATCGTGGATGAAATCCGTGAAGTGGGCCGATGTGGAAACCCTCTTCACCGAATGTCGGGTCCGAAAGTGCCGTTGGCGAGCAGCCGCAGCGCACGATCGACCGGCTCTCGGTAAGGTCGGGAGTATTCTCGTTGGCAAAGTTATGAAACCGGCGATCACGTTTCGCCCATCCGGTTTGGCGCAATCAATAAAACTTGCCCAGCCGAGCACATGATTGCCAAACCTGAATGCGCCATCGTCGCCGAAGGTGGGATCCGATCGAGCCCATCGCTTTGGGAACCGGACTACGAACAGTATTCTAAGACAGAGCAGTTAATTGAGGGTCCACTGGCCTCAGTCCGACCGCAACGATACGCCCATCGGCCTGGTGCCATTCGATGGGAATGCGGCGGAAGCGACCTCCTCGGCAGCGAAGCCGTCATCCCAGCGCCGTATTCAAGGAAGCTGGCTCGCAAAGTTGTGGATCGTCCTGTTGCAGGGTAGGTCTCCGGAGACTTTCCGAAACCGCCACGTCGCTGCGCAGTCAAGCACCCCCACCCACCACAAAGCCGCTCGTTTCGAAGCAACGCAACCGACCTGGCCGTCCCTCTGGCGCCCGCGATCGGACTCAAGCGACCGTGATCGGCAAACGAGGATCAGGTCTCCCGGGCAACCTGGGTCTGCGACGCGGCAGGAAGCGGTGGTGACCATCGGTGCCAGCGGCACGTAGTCGCGTGATTTGCTGGCATTCCTCCCCGTCTCGAACGAAATCGTCGCAATCGATCTTCTGGGAGGCCGGCGCCGCCCGCGTCCTGATGAACTCCTGATAACACGTCTAATATCTCTCTCACCCGGCATCGCCATACCCGGGACCCCTGGGCCCAGATGAACGAACCGGCAGGCCCGCCCGCTGAAAATCCGCTCGCGAGCAGGGCTTCAGGCTCGGCGATCTCGTCGATCGACCCGCACGCGGGCGAGGTAGTCGGGTCCCGGCGGCCGCGAAAGCTCGATCCCAAGGTCATGGACGTCCTCGTGATGCTGGCGCAGAACGCCGGGCACGTCGTCCTGCGCGAAGACCTGCTGGTCGCGCCTTTGGCCAGAAGCTGCGTGGTGACGGACGACGCGCTCTCGCGCTGCCCTCTATGAATTGCGCAGGCAGCTCAGCCATGCCGGCGGCGATGAGCGCTACAAGGCCATGCTCGAGACCGTCCCGAAGCGTGGCTATCGGCTGAATGGCGAGGTCACGCCCCTGGCGGCGGCAGCGTCGGTGCGTCACCGACTCGGCCGAAGTGGCCCGATCGCCGCCGCAGCCGTGGCGATCGTCGTCGCGGTCGCTGGCCTGGTTCGCGCTGTGGCTCACCGCGAGGAACAGCCGGCGGCAAGCGACGCTGCAACTTCGTACTCGCGTCGCCATGTGCTGCCATTCGTCGACCTCAGCCCCGAGCAGGACCAGGGCACTTCTCCGACGGCATCTCCGACGAAATACTGAACCTGCTGAACCAGAGTCCCACGCTCAAGGTAATCGCGCGCCCGTCGTCGTTTTCCTTCAAGGGACTAGGAGACGAGCATCCCGGAGATCGCCGCGAAGCTCGCATGTCACGCACGTGCTCGAGGGCAGCGTACGCAAGTCCGGGCAATCGCGTGCGGCTCACGGTGCGGCTGGCCGAGGCCGCCAGCAACTCACAGGTGTGGTCCGAAACCTAGCGACTACGAATTGGGCGACATCTTCGAGATCCAGGAAGAGATCGCCGGACGAAGTGGCGACGGCGCTCAATGCGACGCTCGCCGGCGGACCGTCGCATGACCCCAAGGAAGCGGCGCTGGAGCCGTTCCTGCGTGCGGAATTCTTCTACAACCGGCGTGCGGCGGGCGACATCGTCCGGGCCGTCGAAGTACTACCAGAATGCACTCTCGATCGACCCGGAGTACGCGAGGGCCTGGGCCTCGCTCTCGGGCGCTTACGCCCTGCTCGCCTTTGGCGGAGACATGCAATCGGGAGGAAGCGCTCCGCGAAGCAAGGCGAAGGCGGCACGCAAGGCGGTTGCGCTCGATCCCAGAGCTCGCCGTCGGATATGCGCGGCTTGGCCAGTATTACTGGGACATCGGCGATCGCGAATCCGGCTACCGGACTCTGGACCGCGCGATTGCGCTCGATCCAAACGACCTGCTCGTCCTGACCTTCCTGGCCGGCATCGCCATGCGCAACGGCGAAGTTGCCGGGGCCATCGGCCGCTACGACGGGATCGTCGCGCGCGATCCGCGTTCGGCCGCCCACCATGCGAACCGGGGAATCTTCCTGCAGGCTGCGGGCCGCCTCGACGAGGCGAAGTCCGAGCTCGAGACGGCGAAGGAATTCAGCCCGGACCTGGCGCCGGAAATCGACCTGACGATCGCGCGCATCCTGATCGTCCAGAAGCGCTTCGACCAGGCGAGCGCACTCATCAACGGATTGCCGGAAGGCGACCGGGGCCGCGATCATGGTCTCGCGCGCTCCTGTATTACGCACAGGGGCGCCACCTGGAAGCGGACGCGGCGCTCAATCGCCTCGTTGCGCGGTCGGCTCCGCCGGTCGACATCCGCCTCGCCGAGATCTACGCATTTCGCGGGCATGAACGACCAGGCGTTCGAAACTCTTCAGGGCCTCCAGGATGCGGTCGACCGGAATGCGCCCTCGGAGGCATCCCAGCTCTGGACATGGCAGGTGGAATTGCGCGTATCGCCGTTCATGGCTCCGCTGCACGATGACCCGCGCTGGCAGAAGTTGCTCGTCGAGCCCAGGTGCTGTCAGTTCCTGACCGGCGTCCACCGCGCCGAACGGCGCGTGTTGCGATCGCCGGTCGTCTCGCCTTCGTACGACATCGGTCTGCGCCGCCGGCAATCCGTCCGGCTGCGGATCGAGCGCGCGCAGGTTCAGCACCATGAGCGCCTGGCCGCCCTCCTCCGTCACGGCGCCGAGATAACCGCCGCAGCGGCCGCAGAAGATGAAGTCCGCGGTCTTCTGTCCGAAGCGGTAGCGCGAAGAGCAATGCCGGTTCCTCGTGCGCGAAGCGACATCTCCCCGGCCGGATCGGAGGTGTAGGCCGCGCCCTGCTGTCGGCAGAAGCTGCACTGGCAGGCGCGCACGGGCCAGTCGCCGGGCGCTATCGTCGTGTCGGTACTCGAATCCGACCGCGCCGCAATGGCAGCGGCCGCGCCACGCGCTCACTTGCGGATGCTCGACGGCAAGCGCTCGAACTCGGTCGCCTGCGGCATGGCTGACAGCGCCTCGAGCAGAGTCCGCCGGCGGCGCGATCAGCTTGCGCTTCGCGAGGTCGAGCCATCCGCCCTCGCTCGTGATCCGCGCCGCGCGCTTGCCGTCTCTCCGTCAGGATCTCGTTCACGCAGGCGGAAGCGGGAGCCGTCCGGCGCCATGCCGGCGATCTCGAGCGTCACCGTGATCGGCTCGAGCAGCGCCGATCTCGCGGTAGTACTCGAGTTCGTCCCGCCGCACGACCGGGCCGATCTGCGCTTCGCGAACTCGGATACCGGGAAGCCGTGCTGCTTGAAGAAGCTCATGCGCGCAGTCCACGCACTTGCTGAGGTAGGCGCACGTTCGCCATGTGGGCATTCGCGTCCATGTCCGCCCAGGCGGCGAACGTCGAGATCGCGAACGCCTTTCCGGTCATGTCCAGCAGTGGAAGTTGAGCTTGTTGCCGTCGAGGTCGCGGCAGTAGGCGCCGTAGTAGCCGTCGCCGCGATCGCCCGGGCGGGCCTTCGTCCATCCGCCGAGCGCGAGCGCCTGCTTTGTAAAGCGCGTCCGCACCGTCCGGCTTGCTCGACCTGGAAGGCGACCATCGAGGCCATTCGCCGACCGTCGCGGATGCTTGCTTGAAGGGCGCGTGCGAGCGCGAAGCCCGGCTTGCCGTCGCCCTGGCCTTCCAGGCGACGAACGTCTCGTAATCCATGACGCGCTTCGCGCCCATCGCCGCCATCAGCTTGTCGTAGGAACGCCGACCGCGCGCTTGAAGTCGTTGGTGCCGACCGACACATATCCGATCATGGGAATTCTCGAGTGTTTCAGTGAATGGCGCCGAAGAAGGCCTGCGGCAGGCCGGCGTCCAGGCGCCCATTGAGCCTCAGCCCCGCTGCAGCACGTCGAGTCCCGGCCGGCTCGCACCCGTTTCGAGCGCGGCGCGCATTGCCGGGATGCAGGCCGCCGGCGAGCAGCACCGGAACGCTGACGGTGTCGCAGATGCTGCCGGCTGTGCTGCCCAGTCGTGCACGTGACCGGTCCCGCCGAGTTCCTTCACGGCGAGCCGCGGGTTGCCGGAATCGAGGGGAGCAGCGTATCGACGAGCGGCGCGGCCGCCCGCGCTTCGTCAACCGACTCAGGCCCGGTGACGTGGATCACCTGGACGATGCGCGTGTCCGGGCAGGAACCTGCGCAGGCGCCGCAGCTCCGGCTCCTCGACGCTGGTCGACGAGCTGGCACGGCAGTCGTGCCGCAGCGCCGCTGCTGGTCGGCGATGGCTTCGCGCCTGCACGAGCGCGGTCAGGAGGAACGTCTCCGTCGGCCGCGGCACGCCATGCGCGCGATGCGCGTGATCTCGTCTTCCGCAATCGGGCCGGGGCCGCTCGGCATCGCCGGACACGAGGTCCGATGGCGGACGCGCCGGCCGCGATCGCGAGCCGCGCTTCGTCGAGATCCCGCGATGCAGCAGACCTTCACGAACATGTGACGCGGCTCCGGCCGCGATTACGCCCAGGTGTTCGATTCTCGGCGAAGTCGCGGCTGCTGCGGCCGCACGACGCAGAAACGCTGGCCCGGTCGGCGCCTCCATGACGACCCAGCTCTGACGTTCTTGAGGCCGCTTCGCGCCCAGCGCCTCGAGCGCTTCACCTCCGCCTCGATGTCGTCGGCCTCGATGTCGAGAGTGCACGCGGCTCTCGTGGTCCACCGCCTGCACCTCGATGTGCATGCGACTCGTCCGGCACCTTGCAGCTTGCACGTAGCTGTCGCCTTCCTGGCCCGGCAGGATCTCGGTGCGCCGATGCCGAGCGCGCCGGACCAGAAGCGCGCCGCGCCCTGGAGGTCGTCGGTGCGGCAGTCGATGAGTGAATCCCGCGAGCCTGCTCTTGTGCATGACTTACCTGTCCTCCGTCGGATTCGATTGTCAGTTCCATGTAGACGTCGCCGCGCGCGTAGTCGGACGGGTGCGGCCGACGGCGCGTGACGGAAGCCGCAGCCGCTCGTAGAGATGGATCGCGTTGTCGAGCTTGCTGTTGGTCTCGAGGAAAACCGTGCCGATGCTCCGCAGCTTCGCCGCCCAGTCCTTGCAGGCCTGCCCAGCAGCTCGCCGATGCCGCGGCTCTGGTGTGTCGGCGGCGACCGCCATCTTGCGCGAGCTCGTAGCGATCGTCGCGTGACGCGGATCATCGCGACCGTGCCGACGACCGACATCGCCTGTCCAGCGCGAAGAAGATCATGCCGCCCGGCGCGACGATCGCGCGCTCCGGGATTGTCGAGGACCTTGAGGTCCGGCGCCTCCGACCGTGAACAGACGCTCGATCCAGTCGAGGTTCAGCCGGCGGAAATCGCCGGCGTACCTCAGGTGAAACGGCGACGACGGTGATCGCGCTCATGCGGCCCCGCTCGCTGCCATTCCCCGGGCCGAGCAGTCCGAGGAAGGCCGTGTCCTGGATCTCGCCGTCGACGTTCCAGCGCTCGCGCAGCAGGCCCTCTCGCTGGCTGAATCCGAGCTTGCCGAGGATCCTGCATGAATTCACGTTGCGCGGATCGACGTCCGCCTCGAGCCGCCGCAGCTTCATCGGCACCGAAGGCGTGGTCCGATGAGCGCCGTGAGCGCCTCCAGCATGTAGCCTTGCTTCCAGTACGCGCTCGCGAGGCAGTAGCCGAGCTCGGCCCGCATGTTGCGGGCATCGATGTGAAACAGCGTGCAGGTCCCGAGGATCGCCCGTCATCCTTGCGCTCGACGCCCCACTGGAAGCCGAACTTCTCGGCGAACTGCTTGTGGATCCGGGCGAGCAGCGCCTCGGCCTCCGCGTGTCCGTCATCGCGGGCGATCGACCAGTAGCGCATCATGACGCGGTCGGAGAAAGACGTCGAAGAGCGCATCGACGTCGTCTGCGGTCAGCCAGCGCAGGCGCACGCGCGGCGCTCGAGCGTCGGAAGCGTTGTCGCCCTCGATCATGTGTCGCAGCAGCTCCTCGTAGACCGCGAGATCCGCCGCCGAGAAAGCAGCAGAAGACGATTTCGCGCAGCTTCCGCGCCGACTGGATGAACTGCGCGGAGGTCGCGATCGCGATGCCGGGCCGCGGGCTTCGCCGGATAGCCGTAGGCGCCCGGTGCTGATCGACGGAAAGGCAATCGATCTCGAGCGCCTCCGCCTCCGCGATCTCGAGCGAGCGCCGATAGGCGGAGGCAAGCAGTTCACGGGCTCATTCTTGTCGCCGCCGCGCCAGACCGGGCCGACCGTGTGGATGACATGACGGCAGGGCAGCCGATAGGCCGGAGGTCATCTTCGCATCGCCGCGTCGCGCAGCCGCCGAGCCGGCGGCATTCGGCGAGGAGCTCCGGGCCCGGCCGCGCGGTGGATTGCGCCGTCCACGCCGCCGCCGCCGAGCAGCGACTCATTCGCGGCATTCACGATCGCATCCACGGCGAGCGTCGTGATGTCGGCGCGAATGGCGCGAAGCGGAAGGCTCGACGATCATCACGCGAGCCGTGCTTCGAGGTCGTACTCGGACGCCCCGGTGATGACGACGTCGGCGAACTCGCCGAGCGGCAGCCTTGCCGCGCCCTTGCCCCGGACGCGGCACGACGCCGTCGATTTCCGGCGCGTCGGCCTCTCGCTGCGCGCGATCGCGGCGCCGTCCTCGATGCGCGTCCACCGAGCACGCGCATGCGCCGGCCGACGCGCGGCCGCGAGCGGCGCGCGCTGATCTTCTGCTGGGCCTGCATGAACCGGTGCCAGCGCTCTTCCTTCACGGCGTCCGGCACCGGATCCGGCAGCGCGTTGGCCGCGGCGCCTTCGACCGGCGAGTACTTGAAGCAGCCGACGCGATCGAGCTCGCGCCTCTTCGAGCCAGTCGAGCAGGATGCGTCGAAGTCATCCTCGGTCTCGCCCGGAAAGCCGACGATGAAGGTGCTGCGGATGGTCATCTGCGGCAGCTGCTCGCGCCACGCTCTGGATGCGCGCGAGCGTCTTGACTCGCGTGGGCCGGGCCGCCGCATGAGCTTCAGGATCCGGGGCTGCCGTGCTGGAACGGCACGTCGAGGTAGGGCAGCACCTTTCCTTCCGCCATCAGCGGGATCACGTCGTCCACGTGCGGATAGGGATAGACGTAGTGCAGCCGCACCCAGGTACCGAGTCTCGCCGAGCTCGCGCGCGAGATCGATGAAGCGGCTTCGGGATCTCGCGGCTGCCCCATTTCGTCGGCGCGGTACCTGAGGTCGGCGCCGTAGGCGCTCAGTGTCCTGCGAGATGACGAGGAGTTCCCTGCACGCCGGCGTTGCGCCAGGCGAATCGCCTCGTTCAGCACCTGGTCGATCGGCCGGCTCGACGAGGTCGCCGCGCATCGATGGAATGATGCAGAAGCGGCAGCGGTGATTGCAGCCTTCTGAGATCTTGAGGTAGGCGTAGTGACGCGGCGTCAGCGCGAACGCCCTGCGGCGGCACGAGGTCCATGAAGGGGTCGTGCTTCGGCGGCAGATGCTCGTGCACGGCGCCGACGACTTCCTCGTAGGCATGCGGCCCGGTGACCTGCAGGACCGCGGGATGCCGCTCCGTGATCTTCGCGGGCTTCGCGCCGAGGCAGCCAGTGACGATGACGCGGCCGTTCTGCGCGAGCGCCTCGCCGATCGCGTCGAGCGATTCGTGCACGGCCTCGTCGATGAAGCCGCAGGTGTTGACGACGACGAGGTCCGCCGCGTCGTACGTCGGCGAGACTTCGTAGCCCTCGGCGCGCAGCTGCGTGAGGATGCGCTCGGAGTCCACGAGCGCCTTGGGGCAGCCGAGGCTCACGAAACCAACGCGGGGATTCTTTCTGGCCACGGCGCATTTTACCGGGCTAGAATCGTTTGATGCGCTTCACGAAGATGCATGGACTCGGCAACGACTTCATCATCTTCGATGCCCCGGCAGGCGGTGCGCCGCCGGCGGAGGTCTTCCGCCGCCTCGCCGACCGGTTCACGGGCATCGGCTTCGACCAGGCCCTCATGCTCGAGCCGCCCCGCCAGCCTGGAACGGCTGCCTATTACCGGATCTTCAACGCCGATGGCCGCGAGGTCGAGCAATGCGGCAACGGGGCCCGTTGCATCGCGCGCTTCCTGCGTGAGCGCGAAGGCGCGCCGGAGGGCGAACTGGTGCTCGACAGCCCGGGCGGCCTCGGTCCAGACCCGGATGAAGGGCGACCAGGTGTCCGTCACGATGGGCGTGCCGAACTTCGATCCTGCTTCCCCTGCCCTTCGAGGCGAGCGGCGAGGCTTATGTTTACCCGCTCAGCGGTCGGCGCGAGCGACGTCGAGATCGGCGCGGTCTCGGTCGGCAATCCGCATGCCGTCATCCGGGTGCCGGCGGTCGCCGACGCGCCGGTCGCGCGCCTCGGCCCGGCGATCGAAAACCACCCGCGATTCCCGAAGCGCACCAATGTCGGCTTCATGGAGGTCGTGGACCGCGGACATATTCGGCTGCGGCGTGCACGAGCGCGGCACGGGCGAGACCCGGGCCTGCGGCACCGGCGCCTGCGCGGCGGTCGCCGTCGGCCGGCGGCATGGCCTGCTCGACGAAAATGTAAGAGTCGACCTTCCGGGAGGCCGTCTCGACATACAATGGAAAGGACCCGGCGAGCCCATCTGGATGACAGGCCCCGCCGATCGCGCATTCGAGGGAGACGTGAAGCTATGACGACCAGGCCGGTTCGCGGAGTCGAGATCGCCGAGGTGGACGAGGCCGCCGTCGCCTCCTACCTGTCCGCGACGCCCGAGTTCTTCGATCGTCATGCGCAGCTCCTCGCCAAGATCCGGCTGCCGGACTCGCGCGGCGGCTGCATCCACCGTGTCGCTGCTCGAGCGCCAGGTCGAGGTGCTGCGCGAGCGCAATCGCCAGCTCGAGCGCAAGGTCAAGGATTTCGTGGACGTCGCGCGCGAGAACGACGCGCTCGGCACGCGCGTGCTCGCGATGGCGCGGCGACTCATCGCGGTGCCGCGACCGCGCGGCCGCGATCGTCGCGCATCGAGTCGGCGCTGCGCGAGGATTTCGGCGCCGGGCAGTCGGTGCTCGTCCTCACGGCGCCCGCGCGCACCCGAAGGCATGCGCGGAAAGCCGTTTTCTGCGCATCGTTCCGGGCGGATGCGCCGGAGCTTGCGCTCCTTCGACACGCTCTTCAGCGCCGGCAAGCCCGCGCTGCGGCCAGCTGCGCGACTCGCAGCGCGAGTTCCTGTTCGGCGCCGACGCCGGCGGAATCGGCTCGGTCGCGCTCGTGCCGCTCGGGCACCAGGTGAGCCTGGCCTGCTCGCCTGCGGCTCGAACGACAGCCAGCGCTTCAATCCGACGATGAGCACGGATTTCTGGCCCACATCGGGGAGCTGATCGCCGCCGCCCTCGCCGGGGATTGATGCAGGCCGAAGGCGGCCGCCTGGATCCGGGCGCTACCTGGCCCACCTGCGGACCGAGCGCCGTCTCTCGCCCCACACTGGAAGCCGCCTACCACGCGACCTCGACGCGCTCGTCGCCTATTGCGATGCGCGGGGAAGATCGCCGGCTGGAAACAGCTCGACAATTTCACATCCGCACGTTTGCAGCGCGCGAGCATCGCGACGGCCTGAAGCCCTGCGCAGCGTGCAGCGGCGGCTGTCGGCGCTGCGCGGTTTCTTCAACTACCTGATCCGCGCGAAGGCGCGCTCGAGGCTAATCGCGGCCGATATCCGCGCGCCCAAAGGCGGCGAAGCGCCTGCCGAAGACGCTCGACGTCGACCAGGTCGCTTCCTTGCTCGCGCGCAAGGCGACCGATGCGCTGTCGCGCCGCGACCTCGCGATGCTCGAGCTTTCTACTCGTCAGGGCTGCGGCTCGCCGAGCTTGCGGGCCTCGACGTGACCGACCTCGATCTCGCCGACCGCACCGTGCGCGTGCTCGGCAAGGGCTCGAAGACGCGCGTCCTGCCGGTCGGCAAGCAGGCCGTCACGGCGCTCAAGGCCTGGCTCTCGGGACGCCAGTCGCTCGCGAAGAGCGGCGTCGCGGCCTTTTCCTCAGGCCAGGGCGGCCGGCGCGCTCGGCGCGCCGGCGCGATCCAGCGGCGGATCGGCCGCTGGGCCCGTGAACGAGCAGCCTCAACGTGCCGGTCAATCCGCATCTCCTGCGCCATTCCTTCAGCGACGCACCTGCTGGAGTCGAGCCGGGACCTGCGCGGCGTGCAGGAACTTCTCGGGCATGCCGACATCAGTACGACGCAGGTTTACACCCACCTTGATTTCGCCCACCTGGCCCGCATCTACGATGAATCCACCCGCGGGCAAAAGGCGCAAATAACTGATCCCATGAGCAATTCAAAGTTCGATCCGCACGGCACGACGATCCTGTCGGTCACGCCGCGGCAGCTTCGTCGCCATGGGCGGCGACGGCCAGGTGACGGTCGGCAATACCGTCATGAAGGGCAACGCACGCAAGGGTCCGCCGCCTCTACGGCGACAAGGTGCTGGCGGGCTTTGCCGGCGGCACGGCACCGATGCCTTCACGCTGTTCGAGCGCTTCGAGGGCAAGCTCGAGAAATACGGGCAACCTGACGCGCGCCGCCATCGAGGCTCGCCAAGGACTGGCGCTCGGACCGCTACCTGCGCCGCCTCGAGGCGCTGCTCTGCGTCGCGGACGCGAGCAGTCTGCTTCGTCATCTCCGGCAACGGCGACGTCATCGAGCCCGGAGCGACGACCGTCGATGGCCGTCGGCTCCGGCGGGCCGTTCGCGCTCGCCGCGGCGCGCGCCTCGCTGCGAACACCGAGCTCGATCGCGCGCGAGCATCGTCGAGCGCTCGCTCGGCATCGCGGCCGACATCTGCATCTACACCAACCGCAACCTCGTCATCGACGAACTGGCGACGGCGTAAGCATGGCAAACGATGACACCCCGCGAGATCGTGCAGGAGCTCGACAAGCACATCGTCGGCCAGGCCGCGGCCAAGCGCGCGGTCGCGATCGCGCTGCGCAACCGCTGGCGCCGCATGCAGGTCGGCGAGCCGCTGCGCCAGGAGATCACGCCCAAGAACATCCTGATGATCGGCCCGACCGGCGTCGGCAAGACCGAGATCGCCCGCCGCCTCGCGAAGCTCGCGCGATGCGCCGTTCATCAAGGTCGAGGCGACGAAGTTCACCGAGGTCGGCTATGTCGGCCGCGAGGTGGACTCGATCATGAAGGAGCTGGTGGACGTCTCGCGTGAAGCTGACGCGCGAGGCGGAGATGGCGAAAGTCCGGCCGCGCGCCACGGATGCCGCCGAGGAGCGCGTGCTCGACACGATGCTGCCGAAGCTCAGCGAGACGGCGACGAGACGCGCGCCAGAAGTTCCGCAAGATGCTGCGCGAGGGACAGCTCGACGAGCGCGAGATCGAGATCGAGCTGCGCGCCGTTCCGGTCGGCATCGACATCATGGGACCGCCCGGCATGGAGGAGATGACGCAGCAGCTCCAGCAGGTGTTCCAGAACATGGGCGGCGGGCGCACGAACAGCGCAAGCTCCAGCGTGCGCGATGCGCTGAAGGCGCTCACGGACGAGGAAGCCGCCGGGATGCTCAACGAGGAGGAGCTGCGCACGCGCGGCGCTTTCCAACGCCGAGCAGAACGGCATCGTCTTCATCGACGAGATCGACAAGATCTGCCGCCGCGCCGAGACCATCGGGCGCGGACGTTTCGCGCGAGGGCGTGCAGCGCGACCTGCTGCCGCTCGTCGAGGGCTGCACCGTCAGCACCAAGTACGGCATCGTCAAGACCGACCACGTGCTGTTCATCGCCTCGGGCGCCTTCCACATGGCAAAGCCCTCGGACCTGATTCCGGAACTGCAGGGCCGGCTGCCGATCCGCGTCGAGCTCGACCCGCTCTCGGTCGAGCGACTTCGAGCGCATCCTTACCGAGCCCGATGCCTCGCTCTGCGCGCAGTACACGGCGCTGCTCGGCGACCGAGGGTGTCGGCGTGACCGATTCACGCCGGACGGCGTGCGCCGCATCGCCGAGATCGCCTGGTCACGTCAACGAGAAGCACCGAGAACATCGGCGCCCGCCGCCTGCACACGGTGATGGAGCGGCTGCTCGAGGCAGGCCTCCTTCGAGGCGGCGGACCGCGGCGGCACGACCATCGAGGTGGACGCCGCGTTCGTCGGCCGCCATCTCGGCGCGCTCGCGAAAGACGAAGACCTCTCGCGCTACATCCTCTGACGCCGATGAACGCGCCCACCGGGATCACGGTCAAGCAGAAGGCGCGCGTGCTCGGAGGTCACCTGGCAGGACGGCACGCACTACGCCCTGCCCTTCGAATACCTGCGCGTCTATTCGCCTTCCGCCGAGGTGCGCGGCCACGGCGGCGGCGAGGGCAAGCTCGAGCTCGCGAAGGAATCCGTCGGGATCACGCGGGTCGAGCCGGTCGGCGTCTACGCCGTGCGCCTGCACTTCGACGACGGGCACAACACCGGCCTTTACAGCTGGACGTACCTGCGCGAGCTCGGCGAGCAATACGACAGCAAGTGGACCCGCTATCTCGAGCGCTGCGAAAAACTCGGGTACGAGCGAAAGCCACCCGCCTGACGGCCGCCCCACTAGAATCGGGCCGCCCATGGCCAGCGCAGCCTGTTCGTACTCCTCGACGACATCGCCACGATCCTCGACGACGTGTCGGTGATGACCAAGGTCGCCGCGAAGAAGACCGCGGGCGTCCTCGGCGACGATCTCGCGCTGAACGCGGAACAGGTCAGCGGCGTGCGCGCCGATCGCGAGCTGCCCGTGGTATGGGCGGTGGCGAAGGGATCGGTGCGCAACAAGCTGATCCTGGTGCCCTGCAGCGCTCGCGATCAGCGCATTCCTGCCCTGGGCGCGTGACGCCGCTGTTGATGCTCGGCGGCCTGTACCTGTGCTACGAGGGCTTCGAGAAAGTCGCGCACCGCTGCTGCACGGAAAAGCAGAGGACGTCGTGCACCACGCGCGCGCACCTGGCCGCGCTCGCGCGATACGCCCGCCGAACTGCTCGCGATCGAGAAGGACAAGATCACCGGCGCGATCCGGACCGATTTCGTGCTGTCCGCCGAGATCATCGTCATTGCACTCGGCACGGTTGCCAGCCGCGAGTTATCCCGTGCAGGTCGGCGGTGCTGTCCGGCGTCGCCGCGCTGATGACGGTCGGCGTCTACGGACTCGTGGCGGGGCATCGTCAAGCTCGATGACGCCGGCCTGCACCTGAGCCGCCATGTCGAACGCAGCGCTCGCGGCATTCGGCCGCGGCATCCTGCGCGCGGCGCCGTGGCTCATGAAGCTGCTGGCGCTTGCGGGCACCAGTGGCGATGTTCCTGGTCGGTGGCGCCATCCTGACCCACGGCGTCCACGCCGTCAGCGAATGGATCGAGCACTGCGGCTCCTCGATGCGGCACGGATCCCCGGTGCCGGCACGGTGCTCGGCGCGTTGATGCCGACGCTGGCAAATGCCGCGGTCGGCATCATCGCGGGCGGGCTTGTCGTGCTGGTCGTCAAGCTCTTCGAGCGCCTGCGGGCGAAACCCGGGGCGACGCACTGACGCCGCGCCGGCGAACCCGTAGAATCGGGTTGCCGTGAAAACCGTCGATTTTGGCTACGAGCGGGTCTCGCCCGCGGAAGAGACCGCGCGCGTGCGCGACGTCTTCGATTCGGTCGCCGGCAACTACGACCTGATGAACGACCTCATGTCGGGCGGCCTGCACCGGCTCTGGAAACGATTCGCGCTCGCCCAGACCGGGCTGCGCCCCGGCCAGTGCGCACTCGATGTCGCCTCGGGCACTGGGCGACATCGGCGCCGGCCTCGCGCGGCAAGGTCGGCACGTCGGGACTTGCCGTACTCACCGACATCAATCGCGAAATGCTCTCGCGCGGCCGCGACCGGCTGATCGACCAGGGCTCGCGGCGACAGGTGCAGTTCCTGATCGCGAATGCCGAGTGCCTGCCCTTCGCCGACCGCAGCTTCGACTGCGTGACGATCGCCTTCGGACTTCCGCAACGTCACCGACAAGGCCAGCGGCGCTCGCCTCGATGCGTCGCGTGCTGCGGCCGGCGGGCCGCCTGCTCGTGCTCGAGTTCTCGAAGCCGACGCTCGAGATGCTGAAGCCGGCCTACGACGCCTATTCCTTCAACGTGCTGCCGCGGCTCGGCGGCATCATCGCCGGCGATGCGGCGAGCTACCGCTATCTCGCGGAATCGATCCGCATGCACCCTGACCAGGAGACCCTCGCCGCGATGTTCCGCGGAGGCGGGCTTCGACGAATGCCGCTGGCACAACCTCGCGGGCGGCGTCGTCGCGTTGCACATCGGCGTGGTGCGCTGACCCGCATGGCCCTCGAACCGCTCTCGCCCATCGAGGCGATGCTGAATCGCCACATCGCGGGCTCGAGCCGGGCGCGCACGCTCCTCGCGGCCATTGCCGGCCGCTCGATGGAGCTGCGGTTCGCCGCGACGCCGTTTCGCGTGCGGATCGCCGCAACCTCGACGACGTCATCTCCCTGCGACCGGCTGCCGATGAACCGGCCGACGCCGTGATCGAAGGCACGCCGCTTCGCGTTCCTCAGGCTCGCGACCGGCGATGCGGCGAAGTCCATCCGCGCCGGCGGCATGGACGTGAAGGGCGATGCCGAAGTGGCCGAGGGCTTCCGCCGCCTTCTTGATGCCGCGCGGCCGGACCTCGAGGAGGAGCTCTCGCGCTTCACCGGCGACGTCGCCGCGCACACGATCGCGGGTTTCGCGCGCGACGCGCTCGCATTCGGGCAGCGCGCCGGCGACACCCTCGCGCGGAACGTGTCCGAATACCTGACCGAAGAGAGCCATGACCTGCCGGTCCGCATCGAGGTCGAGGAATTCCTCGACGGCGTGGATCGCCTGCGCGAGGCGGTCGATCGCCTCGACGTGCGCCTGGCGGCCGCCGAGCGGTCGCGGGGCGTCGCATGATTTCGCACCGCGTCGCGCGCCGGCTCCTCACGATCCACCGCGTGCTCGTGCGCTACGGCCTCGACGACTTCGTGCGGGCGACGCACCTCTATCGCCCGCTGCGATTCGTGTTCTGGCTCTCGCCCTGGACCTGGTTCACGCGCCGGCAAGGCACGCCGCGGCGAGCGCCTGCGGCGCGCGCTCGAGGAGCTCGGCCCGATCTTCGTCAAGTTCGGCCAGATGGTCTCGACGCGGCGCGACCTGCTGCCGCCCGACATCGCCGATGAACTCGCGAAACTCCAGGACCGCGTGCCGCCGTTCCCCGGTGAGGACGCGAAGGCCCGCATCGAGGCATCGCTGGGCCGGCCCGGTTGCCGAGCTCTTCGCGAGCTTCGACGTCGCGCCGCTCGCCGCCGCCTCGATCGCCCAGGTCCACGCCGCGACGCTTGCCGACGGGCGCGAGGTCGTCGTCAAGGTGCTGCGCCCGGGCATGCGCGAGGCGATCGATCGCGATCTCGAGGTGCTGCACGCCCTCGCCGGCCTCGCCGAGGAGTACTGGCCGGACTCGCGCCGGCTGCGGCCGCGCGAGGTCGTCGTCGAGTACGAGAAGACGATCCTGAACGAGCTCGACCTGATGCGCGAGGCCGGCAACGCCTCGCAGCTCAAGCGCAACTTCGCCGGCACGCGCGCTGCTGCACGTGCCTGAGGTGTACTGGGACCTCTGCCGCCAGGACGTGATGGTCATGGAGCGCATCCACGGCATCCAGATCTCGGAGGTCGCCCGGCTGCGCGAGCTCGGCGCCGACATCCAGAAGCTCGCCGAGAACGGCGTGACGATCTTCTTCACGCAGGTGTTCCGGCCACAACTTCTTCCACGCCGACATGCATCCCGGCAACATCTTCGTGGACGTCGAGCGACCCGAAGAATCCGCGCTACGCGGCCGGTCGACTTCGGCATCGTCGGCACGCTCGACCCGCGCGACCAGCTCTACCTCGCCGGCAACTTCCTCGCTTTCTTCGAGCGCGACTATCGCCGGGTCGCCGTGCTGCACCTCGAGAGCGGCTGGGTGCCGCCCGGCACCCGTGTCGATGAGCTGGAATCCGCCGTACGCACGGTCTGCGAGCCGATCTTCGACAAGCCGCTGAAGGACATCTCCTTCGGGCTCGTGCTGCTGCACCTCTTCGAGATCGCGCGCCGCTACCAGATGCAGGTGCAGCCGCAGCTCATCCTGCTGCAGAAGACGCTGCTCAACATCGAGGGACTCGGCCGGCAGCTCTACCCCGAGCTCGATCTCTGGAAGACCGCGCAGCCGATCCTGCGCGACTGGATGCGCGAGCGCGCGGGCCCGCGCGCCGTGTTCGCGAAGCCTGCGAGAGCACTGGCCCGACATCGCGGAGGCGATCAAGGTGCTGCCGGTGATCGCGCGACGCGTGGTCCGCCGCGCCTACGACGACGAACTGGTCGTGAAGACCGAATCGGAGACGATCGAACGGCTTCGCGCCGAGTTGCGGCGCGATCGCCGCCGCAGCGACTCGATCTTCGCGGCCGGCATCGTGTTCCTCGGCGGCATCGTGTGGCTTTCGCTCGGCACGCAGCCGGCATGGCTCGGATGGATTCTCGCCGCGGGCGGCGCGGTCTGGCTGATCAATCGACTGCGCCGATAGCCGGCCTCTTTTCCGGCCTCCATCATTTGTGAGTCGCGCGCTATGCGGAGATCGCGCTCGCGCTTCAGCATCTTCTCGAGAGCAGCGGCCTGCGCTATGTGGAAAGCAGGGAAGACGCGGATTTGACGATCTGCTGGTCTGCAGCTTCCATGAGCTCGACTTTCTCGGCCGAATACGACTTCGTTGAAAGCCTCCCAGTCGCGCGTTATCGCCCGGATACATGCCCAACTGGTACTCGCCGAGCTCCTGCCTCGACTTCATGCGTTCGGAGTGAATCATCGCGACCAGCGGCTCGACCTGGCCTGACTTGAGCGGTTCTCCGGTCAGGTGCCAGTTCCCAGCCAAAGTCGCGGACCTGTGTTCGTGTCGGCAGACTCGCTTGATAGTCATTCCACTTCGCAAAGTCCCTGCGCACCAAGGAAACTTGCGATCTCCGCCTGGTTCTCCTGTCTTCGCTGCACAAGAGTGTGCTCCCACTCCTCCGCCGTGGACTTGTTTCCGGGTTCGTTGGCGGCTCGCTCATTTTGATATCTCTGATCCGCGAGCAAATCGATAAGCGCGTTGCCCTTGGCCTCGTCAATTCCGAGCACCTGCCCAACATCCCTATAGGTCGCGCCCAATTGCACACGCATGTAACCGCGCTCGCGCTTCCCAGAACGTGCTCGTCCAGTTGCGTCGTTCCAGAAAGGTCGAGCGTCGTCAGTGTCGAAGGCCTCTCGCTCGATTCGACGGTCGGCCGTATCGCCCATGGCGGCGATATGCCCGCGCTCGCCGGCTCGCGTATCGTGCGAGGCCTTCAATTCCAGTGAAGCAAGGCGATTCTGTATCACCTCAGCCCGGTCGCGTTCCGTTTCGAGGGCCCGCCAAAGTCCAAGCGAAGTGGCGCCCAGCGCGACCACAAGCGTGACCAGGACCACATCCTTCATGCGCATTGGCACGACTCTGTCAGTCAGGGCGATCAGCGATCTCGGAGCCCAGGCGGCTGATCAGCTGCACGAGATGTTCGACGTCGCCTTCGCCATTCTCGTAATGCAGGAAGCAGACGCGCAATGACGTCCGGCCCCGAACGCGCGTCGTCGGCAGGTGCGCTTCGCCGCTCTCGCTGATCGCCTCCGAGATCTTCTCGTTGAGCGCATCGAGCGCCGCATCGTCGAGGGCGCGGCCTTTCGGCCGGTAGCGGAAGTTCACGACCGACAGCGAGGCTGGCGCGAGCAACTCGAAATCGGGCTCTGCACGCACGCGCGACTCGAGCAGGCTGGCGAGCCGGTTGCAGCGCGATCACGAGCTCGGCGATGCCGTCGCGACCGAGCCGCGCGATGGAGGCCCAGACTTTCAGGGCGCGGTTGCCGAACGTGAGCTCGAACATGTGCTCACAGGGCCAGGGCGCTTCACCATCGGCGGCGACGAGGTAGTCCGGCGTCAGCGAGAAGGCGGCGCGGTGGACATCCGGATGCCGGGTCAGCAGCGCGCCGCAATCGACCGGCACCTGCAGCCATTTGTGCGGATTGAGCGTGACCGAATCGGCCCGCGCGAGTCGCCTTGAGCTGCCCGGCATACGCCGGATCGAGCGCCGCCCAGGCGCCGAAGGCGCCGTCGATGTGCAGCCAGATGCCGAATTCAGCCGCGATGTCGGCGATCGCATCCAGCGGGTCGATGGCGCCGGTGTTGGTCGCGCCGCTGCAGGCGACGATCGCAAAGGGCAGGTGCCCCGCCTTGAGGTCGTCCTCGATGGCACGGCGGAGCGCATCGGGCCGCATCCGAAAATCCGCATCGGCCGGGATTGCGCGCGAGAAATTCGTGCCGATGCCGAGCTGCTCGACGCACTTCTGGATCGAGGAGTGGCTTTCGGCGCTCGAGTAGAGGACGAGCTTCTGCCGCCCGCTCTGGAGGCCCTCGGCGCGCATGTCCCAGCCCGCCTGTGCGGCGGTGCGGTGGCGCGCAGCGCTGAGCGCATTGAGGGTCGCCGCCGAGCCGCCGCTCAGCAGCAGGCACTGGCTCCCTTCGACCGGGAATCCGACCAGCTCCATGATCCAGCGCCCGAGACTCACCATCAGGAAAATGGTGGAGTGGTCGTAAGCCGTCGAGCCCGCTATTCATCGCGGTCGCGACCGGAGTCGGCCAGGATCGAAATCGGTGCCGGCGGCGAATTGACCCAGGCATAAGACCGCCGGTGCCCGATCGCGACGGGCCAGGGCATGATTTCGCGCCCGAGGAAATCAGGATCTCCTGCGGCGTCTGCCCTCGCACGGGCAACGGCAGGGACATGAGGCGCTGGCGGACTTCGGCCGGCACGACGCGATCGACCGGCTGCGTCGGCAGGTCGCGCAGGTACTCGCCGATCATCACGGCGACACGCGCGCCCAGGCGGTCGAATTCAGTCCGGTCCTCGGCGAAGGGATGCATGGCCTGCTGGGTCATCGCTTAGCTGCCTGGCGGGGTTTCAGGCGCCATACTACCCGCAGGGCGATCGGGAGAATCGCGCCACCGGGGGGTGATGCCGATGCGACGCGGACCAGCCGTCTTTCTCGCGCTCGGATTGGCCGTCGCGACGGCGGCCATGGCGCACGAGCCGCCGAGCCGGCCCGGCATCGATGCGCCGGAGCTCGCAAAGCTCGGCCCGTTCGGCGTCGGTGTGCGGACGATCGAGCTGGTGCGATCCCGCGCAGATTGACGTGCTCGCATTCGATCCCGCAACGAGCGCCGCACCGAAGCGCGATCGGCCACTGAAGGTCGAGCTCTGGTATCCCGCCAGTCGCTGGCCGCGGGCGCAGAGTCCGAGACGTACTCGGGAGCCTGTCCGCCGAGCCGCCGGCGCCGCCGACACGCTTCACTCGCCCCGGCATCGCGGTGCGCGACGCCAAGGCCAGCCACGGGCCGATTTCCCTGGTCATCGTCTCGCACGGCTACAGACAACGATGCGGTCGCTGCTCAGCTGGCTCACTGGAAAACCTCGCGTCGAAGGCTACGTCGTCGCGGCGATCCCGCCATGCCGATCCGCCGATCACGGATCGGCAGCGAAGTTTCCGGAGCTGCTGCTGCGCCGGCCGCTCGACATCGCCTTCGTCGCGCGCACCCTGCACGCGCTCGCTCGCCGGCGAGCGCCGCATCGATCCGTCGCGCATCGCGCTGATCGGCTACTCGATGGGCGGATACGGCGTGCTCGACGACGGCGGGCGGCGAACTGGATCCGGAAAGTCCCCTCGTCCAGATGGTTCCGGTGGTCTGCTGACGCCCTATGCGCGCGGCGGCGCGCGAACGCGAGGACGCTGCGCGTTGCAGACGTCAAGGCAGTCGTCGCGATTTCGCCGCGCGGGCGGCTCGCTGCAGAGCCTGGGGTGCGGACGGACTTCAGGCCATCACCGTCGCCGCTGCTGCTCATCGCAGGCGACCGCGACGGCACCGTCGACTACGAGACCGGGCGCGCGCGCGTTCTTCGACCAGGCGACGAGCAGCAACCGCTACCTGCTGACGTTCCTGGGCGCCGGCCACCGCATCGGCCTCGGGCCCGCGCCCGAGGAAATGCGTCATCGCCTGTGGGACCAGGACTGGTTCGAGGATCCCGTCTGGGGATCGGAGCGCATCGTCGGCATCAACCTGCATTTCATCACGGCTTTCCTCGACCGTTACGTGAAGGACGATTTGAGCCGCGCGGGTTATCTCGATGGGCTGACGCCCAGATCGAACGACGGCATCTGGCCGGCCGCAGCCGGCGAACCATACGGCGCGTACAGTCCCGGCACGGGTGGCATCACGCTGTGGAAGGGATTCCAGCGCCAGCACGCCGAGGGCTGGAGCTGCGGCACGAGGCCCCGCGCTAGGACTGCCTCGGCTCGATCCAGGTCGCGAGCGCGCGGCCGCAAAGCTCGCCGAAGTTGTCGAAGATCGCCGTGCCGACGACGTGCTTGCGCCCGTCGTGCTTGAGTGCCCAGCCGATGATGACGCAGGCCGCATCGAGTTGTACGCAGCGATCGATGCGCGCGGCATAGGTGCCAAGCAACGGGCCGCGCGCTGCGACGCCCGTTGCAAAACCCGGGCAGTCGAGCGCCGCCCACATGAACTCCGGCAGCACCTTGCCGTCCGCCCCGATCAGCGAGCGATCCGGCATCCAGGCGGCGGCGACGAGGTCCATGCCCTCGATGGGCGACGCGAAAACCCGCATGCCGTCGCCGCGCGTACGCGCCGGCCCGCACACGAAGCAGTCGGAGTACGCGTGTTCCTGGAATCCTTCGTAGTGACTCACCGCGGCGAGTGCTTCGGCATACGACGGCGCCTTCAGGCACCTCGAGCTCGAAGGTCTTCGGCGTCGCGCTTGCCACGACCTCCGTCCCGTCCATCAGGAGCAGCCCGGACGTTTCGCGGTCTTCCACGATTTCGAGCGTCTTGTCGAGCGGCGGCGGGCGAATGAGGCGAACCTCGACCGGTTTTGACGCGGCCGCCGCCAGCATCCCGCAGGTATATCCGCCGTTACCCGAAGTGGGCGGGCCCCGGTAGCGGCGGCTGATCACGAGGAGATGGTGCGCGGTCATCGTGCGCGGAATCCTAGCCCATCGGGGTGGATGCAGGCGCGACCGGCCGCTAAGCTTGCCGGCATGAAGAAAACCGCAGTCTGCCTCGGCCTCGCCCTCCTCGCTCCCACTGTCTTCGCCGCCGATTCCGGCGACGGCCTGCGGCAATTCCTCGCCGCCCGCCAGGCGCGCGACGCCGAGATCGCGCGCTCGATCTGGGAATGGGCGGAAGTCGGCTACCAGGAAACGAAGAGCTCGGCGCTGCTGCAGCAGGAACTGACGAGCGCCGGCTTCAAGGTCGAGGCCGGCGTCGCCGGCATCCCCACCGCGTTCGTCGCAACTGCGGGCAGCGGCAAGCCGGTGATCGGAATCCTCGCCGAATACGATGCGCTCCCGGGCATCAACCAGGACGCGGTGGCGGACCGCAAGCCGATCGAGGGCAAGCAGGCCGGGCACGCCTGCGGCCACAACCTGTTCGGGACGGCCTCCGTCTCCGCGGCGATTGCGCTCGCCGACTGGCTCAAGAAGAGCGGCACGCCGGGCACGATCCGTCTCTACTGGAACGCCTGCCGAGGAAGGCGGTTCCGGCAAGGTGTACATGGTGCGCGCCGGCCTCTTCAACGACGTCGACACCGTCATGCACTGGCACGGCTCCGACGTGAATTTCGCGGGCATCGATCGCGCGCTCGCCAACAAGTCCGCGAAGTTCCGCTTCCACGGCCTCTCGGCGCACGCCTCGGGCGCGCCTGAGAAAGGCCGCTCCGCACTCGACGCCGTCGAGGCCATGGACAACATGGCGAACATGATGCGCGAGCACATCCCGTCGGATGCCCGCATGCACTACATCATCACGAGCGGCGGCTCGGCGCCGAACGTCGTCCCGGACTTCGCCGAGTCCTACTACTACGTGCGGCACATCGACTCGACAGTCGTCGAGTCCATCTTCGACCGCCTCGTGAAGACCGGCGAAGGCGCCGCACTCGGCACCGGCACGACGATGGATTACGAGGTCATCGGCGGCACGCATAACCTGCTCGCGAACGAGACGCTCGCGCGCGTCATGAACCAGAAGCTGAACCAGGTCGGCGGCGTGACCTACACGCCGGAAGAGCAGGCGTTCGCCAAGAAGATCTACGCGACGCTGATCTCGCCGACCGAGGAGCTCGGCTCCGAAAAGATCGTGCAGGCCTTCGACTTCGAGCGCCCGGGCCTCGGTTCGACCGACGTCGGCGACGTGAGCTGGACCGTGCCGACCGTGGGCCTTCGCACCGCGACGTGGGTGCCCGGCACGTCCGCGCACAGCTGGCAGGCGACGGCCGCGGACGGGATGAGCATCGGCTACAAGGGCATGAACGTCGCATCCCAGACGCTCGCCCTGACCGGGCGCGAACTCTTCACGCACCCGAAGCTGATCGCCGATGCCAAGGCCGAGTTCGAGAAGCGCCGCGGCCCGGACTTCAAGTACCGCGCGCTGCTCGGCGACCGCGAACCGGCGCTCGACTACCGCAAGGGCGTCCCGGGCGGCGGCAGCGAATAGCCGCCGTCCATCGCGCCGGTCGGGCGCCTCATCGTGAGAAACCGGCGGGCGGGCGCCCGCCGGCATAGAAGTCCCTAGCATTGCCAGCCCCGGCTGGCCTGGGAAAACCATGCGCCGTTTCGCCCCCTGCTTGCCTGCCTGATGCTCGTTGCACCGTCATTGCAGGCTGCCGAGATTCCGGATTACATCGCCAAGGCCGTCGCCGCGCCCGAGCGCAGCGCGAAGGATCGCGAACGCGACGCCCGTGACAAGCCGGCGGAACTGCTCGCGTTCGCGGGACTCAAGTCCGGCATGACGGCGGCCGACGTGTTCGGTGGCGGCGGATACTGGAGCGAGATCCTCTCGCGCGCCGTCGGACCGACCGGCAGTGCGACGCTCGTCAACAATGAAGGCTATGCCAATTTCGCCAAGGACGACATCAAGGCGCGCTTCGCAGACGGCCGGCTCAAGGAAGTGAAGCAGCTGGTCGGGAAAACCAGTGACCTCGGCATGGGCAGAGACAAGTACGACTTCATCATGATCTTCATGTCCTACCACGACATCTACTGGGTCGACGAGAAGGAAGGCTGGCCGAAGATCGATGCCGACAACTTCATCAAGCAGCTACACGCCGCGCTGAAGACGGGCGGAAAGCTCCTGGTCGTCGACCACGCTGCGAAGGCCGACACCGGCAGCTCCGCCGCGCAGGATCTGCACCGTATCGACGAGGAGTTCGCGAAGAACGACTTCACGCGCCACGGCTTCACGCTCGAGAAGTCCTGGGATGGCCTGCGGAACCCTTCTGATGACCATACCAAGCAGGTTTTCGATCCCGCGATTCGCGGCAAGACGGACCGCTTCACGCAGCTGTTCGTGAAGCACTGAGGCGGCGCCTCAGGCGGCGCGCAGCGACCGGAGGAACGCGGCGGCATCGCCGCCGCGTTCCAGTTCCTCGACGAGCGCGGAACCCACGATGACGCCGTCCACGTGGCCCGCAAGCCGTGCCACCTGCGCGGCGTTCCGGACCCCGAATCCAGCGCACACCGGAACTGCGGCGTCGCGGCGGACGCCGTCCAGCCAATCGAGCAGCGCGTCGGGCACGGCGACAGCGCCTCCGGTCGTGCCCGTCATCGTCACGGCGTAGACGAAGCCCTGCGACTCGCCCGCGAGTGTTGCCAGCCGCCCGGGCGGCGTCACCGGCGTCACCATCTGCACGAGCGCGAGCCCTTCGGGCTCGAGGGCCTCGCGAAGCTCGCCGCATTCCTCCAGCGGCAGGTCCGGGACGATGAAGCCGTGGATGCCGGCTGCTCGGGCGTCGCGCGCGAGGCGCCCGTAGCCGTAGGCCAGCAGCGGATTCAGGTAGCTCATCAGCACGAGCGGCGGCCCGGCGCGCAGGGCGCGCGCCGCGAGGATTCCAGGATCCAGGCGAGCGTCACGCCCTGCTCGAGCGCCCGGCGGCTCGAGCGCTGGATGGTGACGCCGTCGGCCATCGGGTCGGAGAACGGCACGCCGATCTCCACGACGTCGGCCGCCGCCGAGACTGCGGCGAGCTGTGCCGCGAAGCCCGCGCGATCCGGATAACCGGCGGTCACGAATGCGACGATCGCGGGCGCCGACCCTCGCCGCGCGACCGCAGCGCCCGCGCAATCGCATCCCCGGGCCTCATGAGCCGGCCTCCGCCGCGAGCGTCGCGAGGTCCTTGTCGCCGCGGCCGGAGAGGCCCACGAGGATGCGCTGCCCAGGGTGCCGCGCGGCAAACTGGCGCGCGCCTGCAGAGCGCATGCGCGCTTTCGAGCGCCGGCAGGATGCCTTCGAGATGCGGCACATTCGCGTGCGGCCGAGAGCGCGTCGCGGTCGCGCGCGATGCCGTACTCGACGCGCCCGATCAACTGCAGCAGTGCGTGCTCAGGACCCACTGCGGAGTAGTCCAGGCCCGCCGAGATCGAGTGCGTCTCCAGCACCTGGCCGTGCGAATCCTGCAGCAACATCGTGTAGCAGCCATGCAGCACGCCGGGCCGCCCGCAGGCGAGCGTTGCGGCGTTCTCGCCCGGGGCCGTCGCCGCGCCCGCCGGCCTCGATGCCGATGAGGCGTACGCCGGCGTCGGCGAGGAAGGCATGAAACAGCCCGATCGCGTTGGAGCCGCCGCCGACACAGGCGATGGCGACATCCGGCAAGGCACCCGCGGCATCCAGCATCTGCGCCCGCGCTTCGCGTCCGATGACGGACTGGAGTTCGCGGACCAGCCAGGGATAGGGATGTGGTCCGACCGCCGAGCCCAGCAGGTAGTAACCATGGACGGGATCGGTGACCCAGTCGCGCAGCGCCGCGTCAATCGCGGCGCGCAGCGTGCGGTCGCCCGCCGCAACCGGCACGACTTCGGCGCCGAGCAGCCGCATGCGCCCGACGTTCGGCGCCTGTCGCGCCATGTCGACCTCGCCCATGTAGACGACGCAGGGCAGGCCGATGCGCGCGCAGGCCGCGGCGCTCGCAACGCCGTGCTGGCCGGCTCCGGTTTCCGCGATCACGCGGCGCGCCCCGAGGCGCTTCGCGATCAGCGCCTGGCCGAGTGCATTGTTGATCTTGTGCGCGCCCGTGTGCGCGAGGTCCTCGCGCTTGAGCCAGACTTCGGCATCCCAGGCGCTGCGAAAGTCCCGCGGCGCGTGAGCGCGGTCGGCCGCCCGGCGAAGTCGCGCAGCTCCCGCGCGAGCTCGGCGCGAAATGCAGCGTCGCGCAGCAGCCGCGTCGCCCCTTCCGTCAGCCGCTCGAGCGCCGGCACCAGCGTCTCGGGCACGTAGCGGCCGCCGAATGGCCCGAAGCGGCCGCGCGCATCCGGCAGCTCGCCCGCGAGCGCCGCGGCGCGCAGCGCTCGAGATCGCCGGTGATGGGCAGCGCGCTCATGCGGCGACGCTCGCGCGCGGCGGCGACGAACGCCTGGATCCGCATCGGATCCTTCACGCCCGGCGCGCATTCAACGCCGCTCGAGACGTCGACGCCGAATGGCCGCACCGTCGCGATCGCCGCAGCGACATTCCCCGCGTCGAGGCCGCCGCCGAGGATCAGCTCCGAGCGCCGGGCCAGCATCGCGGCCGCACGCCAGTCCGCGCGCCGTCCCTGCCCGCTCTCGGGCGCATCGAACACGAAGCGGCCGCTGCGGCGCCTGCCCCGCCGTCGCGTCATCGCGCAGGACGGGCCAGCATTCGATCGCCGGCGGCAGCCGGATGCGCTCGAAATCCACGGCGTCCGTCTGCCAGGCATCGGGCTGGAACGCCTCGAGCACGCGATGCACAAGGTCCGGTTCCGGATGCCGCGTCACCGCGACCGCGAGCACGCCGCCCGGCAGCCGCGCCGCGAGCTCGGCTGCGCGCCGCGGCGCGAGGTGGCGAAGCGAAGGCGAGGTGAAACACGAAGCCGATCGCGTCGGCACCCGCCGCGACTGCGGCATCGAGGGCCGCCTCGTCCGTCACGCCGCAGATCTTCACGAAGACGCTCATGCCGCGGCCCGCCCGGCCGCCAGCATGCGGCGGACGGCGTCCTCCGGGTCCGGCGCCGTCATCAGCGCACCGCCGACGAGCGCCATCCGGTAGCCGGCGCGCGCAGCGGCTGCGCAGTCCTCGGGCGTCTCGAGCCCGCTCTCCGCCACGCGCGCGCTGCCCGCCGGCAGGAGCGGCGCAAGCCCGGCAAGCACGCGACCGCTCGACGGCGAGCGATTCGAGGTCGCGGCAATTGACGCCGAGCAGCACGGATTCGCCGTGCGCGTACGGCGCGGCACGCGCGATATCCGCGGCGTCGAAGCACTCCAGCAGCACGAACAGCGAGAGTTCGCGTGCGCAGCCGGCCAGCTCCAGAGCGACGCGTCGTCGAGCATGCGCACGATCAGGAGCACGCCGCCGGCGCCTGCCGCGCGCGCCTCGCTAGACCTGGTACGGATCCACGAGGAAATCCTTGCGCATGACGGGGACCGCGTGCGGCGCAAGCGCCGCCGCGCATTCCGCGAGCTGCTCGAGCCGCCCGTCGAATTGCGTCGGCTCCGTCAGCACGGAGACGGCCGCCGCACCGCCGCGCGCATAGGACTCGACGCGCTGCAGGCGGCGCGTCGTCGTCGCCGGCCAGTCGGCCGAGCGCCGGTGACCGGCGCTTGTATTCGGCGATCAGCTCGAAGGCGTGGCCGTTCCGGAGCGGCGGCGGCGCCTGCGTATCGAGCGCGCGGCGCCGGAGTCGCCGCGAGCGGCTCGCGTGCCGCCGCCGCGCGCGGCGCTGTGCGGCTGGAGGCCTCCATCCGATGCAGGAAGCCGTTCACGCGCGCCGTTCCGTCGCGGAGCTGCGATGCCGTCGAGGATGCGCGCCGCGCGGCCGTCGTCGATGGCGGCCTCGGCGAGCCTCGCACCGTCGAATCCCGAAGCCGGCGAGGCCCGTCACCTCGCACACGAGCGCCGCGCCCATGACGAGCGCATCGCGATGCCCGCCGCGCTCTGCGCCGCGCAGCACGGCATCGAGACGGCGCGCGTTGTGCGCAGCGTCGCCCCCGACGAGCACCTCGGCGGGGCACGCAGGCAATCCGAAGTCGGCGGCCGTGCGGCGCGACGGCGTCACCGAGCCCGGCCGGACGTCGAAGAGCGTGAACGGCGCCGCGGGCGTCGGCTCGTCCCAGCCGGTATCGCCATAGACGACGAACATGCGTGCGATCGGCATGCCTGCGAGCGTCTCGGCCATGAGCCTCGCGACGTCCAGGCTGAAGGCCCCGATCAGCGCGTACGGCGCCTGCGCGGGATTCGACGAGCGGCCCCAGCAGGTTGAAGATCGATGCGCACGCCGAGCGCGGCGCGCACCGGCGCGATCGCCTTCATCGCCGGGTGGTAGTGCGGCGCGAACAGGAAGGTGAAGCCGGTGCGTTCGAGGCAGGCCCCGGCCGCATGCTCGTCGAGCGGCAGCGCGAGGCCGAGCGCTTCCAGCACGTCGGCGCTGCCGCAGCGCGAGGACACCGAGCGGTTCCCGTGCTTGGCGACCGCGCACGCCGCAGGCCGCCGCGAGGAGCGCCGCGCCCGTCGAGAGGTTGAGGCTTTGCGATCCGTCGCCGCCGGTGCCGACGACGTCCGCGACCGGCTCGCCCGCCGCGATGCCGGGCCGGCGCGCCAGCGAGCGCATCGCCCGCGCGAAGCCGCGCACTTCCGGCGCCGTCGCGCCCTTGATGCGAAGCGCCGCCAGCAGCGCGCCCGTCATCGCCGGCGCCATCGAAGGATCGGTCAGCGACACCATGAGCTCGTAGGCCGCGTCCTCCGTGAGGTCGCGGCGCTCGAGCAGCGCATCGAGCGCTTCGCGTCCGGGCTTGCTCATGCGTGCGGCTCCTGTCGCGAGGAAAGCGGCCAGCAGCCGCGGACCCTCCGGCGTCAAGACGCTCTCGGGATGGAACTGCACGCCCTCGACGGAGAGCCCGGATGACGCACGCCCATGATCTCGTCCTCCTCGGTCCACGCCGTGACTGCGAGTGCTTCCGGCAGCCGCTCGCGCTCGGCGATCAGTGAGTGGTAGCGGCCGGCCGCGAATGAGTCCGGCATGCCCTGCGAACAGGCCGCGCCCGTCATGGCCGCACGGACGAGGCCTTGCCGTGCATCAGCCGCGCGCGCGCACGACAGCGCCGCCGAAAACCTCGACGATCGCCTGGTGCCCGAGGCACACGCCGAGCACGGGAATGCGGCCCGTGAAGCGCTCGATCATGTCGCATCGAGATGCCGGAGTCGGCCGGCGTTCCGGGGCCCGGCGAGATGCACAGGTGCGTCGGCTCGAGCGCTTCCGCCTCGTCGAGGCCGATGCGGTCATTGCGATGCACGCGCACGTCGGCGCCGAGCACCAGGAAGGCCTGCACCAGGTTGTAGGTGAAGGAGTCGTAGTTGTCGATCAGCAGAAGCCTCGTGCTCACAGTCCGGCCTCCGCGAGTCTCAAGCGCGCGGCGCATCACGGCGCTCTTCGCGATCACTTCGTCGTGCTCCCGGTCGGGGCGGCTGTCCGCGACGATGCCGGCGCCGGCCTGGTAGCTGTAGCGACCCCCGCCGAACACCATGCTGCGGATCGTGATGGCCTGGTCCATGTCGCCGCCGCGGCCGAAGTAGCCGACCGTGCCGCCGTAGAGGCCGCGCCCGACCGGCTCGAGCTCGTCGATGATGCGCATCGCGCTCGACTTCGGCGCGCCGACCAGCGTGCCGGCCGGGAATGCCGCCGCGAACAGGTCGAAGGCGTCGCGCCCGGGCGCCGAGCTCGCCCTCGACGCCGCTCACCAGGTGCATCACGTGGCTGTAGCGCTCGACCTGCCGCCACGGATCCACGCGCACGCTGCCGGCCCGTGCGACGCGGCCGAGGTCGTTGCGCGCGAGGTCCACGAGCATCACGTGCTCGGCGCCTTCCTTCGGGTCGGCGAGGAGCCGGCGCGCCTGCGCCTCGTCATCGGCTCGCGTCGGCGCCGCGCGGCAGCGTGCCCGCGATCGGGCGCAGCATCGCGCGCCCTCCCGACAGCCGCACGAGCGCCTCGGGCGAGGAACCGGCCACCGTGAGCCCGCCGGCCTCGACGTAGTACATGTAGGGCGAGGGATTGAGGAGCCGCAGCGCGCGATAGACCTCGAAGGGCTCGAGCTCGCACTCGCCGCCGAAACAGACCGACAGCACGAGCTGGTAGACATCGCCCGCGGCGATATGCGACTGCACGCGCGCGACCGAGTCGCAGAAGTCGCCGCGTCCCAGGCTCGGGCGCGCGGGCTCGTAGTGGAAAGCACCGCGACGGCGAGGGAAGCGGTCCGCGGAGCGCCGCGACGATTTCGCGGGTGAGGCCCTCGCGCTCGGCGTCGCTGCCGTCGTGCAGCACGGTCACGCCGCGCGTCAGGTGATCGAAGACGAGCAGCGAGCGCGGCGCCAGGTAGCAGGCCTCGGGCGCCGCATGGCGCGATGCGGCCGCCCGCGGTGGCGGATCGAGCGAGCGCGCGAGGTCATAGGACGCGTAGCCGACGAGCCCGCCCGCGAGCGGCGGCAGGCCATTGCGCCCGCGCGGCCGCGGCGCGAGCGAGCGCCCTGCGCATCGCGTCGAGCAGCGCCGCGCCATCGGCGGGCCGGCGGCCCGCGCTTGCCGTCGATGTGAAGCCCGTCGCGCTCGAGGCGAAATTCAGTGCAGTCGCCGAAGCCGATGTACGAATAGCGCGCGATGCGCAGGCCCTGCTCCACGCTCTCCAGCAGGAAGCGCGGACGGAAGGGCCGCAGCTTCCAGGAAAGCCGAGACCGGCGTGTCGAGATCGGCGGCGATGTCGTAGCTCAGGTTCATGTCCATGCAAACGCAAAAAACCCACCCCCGGTGTATCCGGAGGTGGGTTCTGGTATGTATCGGTTAACGGCTGAAGTCGATACGGAAACTACGCAACCAGCGCCCACTCCGGAGAGCGGCGCCACCACCAGCGAGCGCTGGAAGCCTTGTGGATTGCGTACATCGAGGTCGAGTATCAGCCCGACCTCGCCTGCCGGTCAAGCCGGATCTAAGCCCGCGCGTAGGGTGCGTGCCGGTAGTACTTCGGACGGTCGTCCAGCCGGACGTGCAGCCAGGCGACGCCGAGCCCCGCCGTGCTGACCCAGAGAGGCCTCGCGCCGATCCGCTTTTCCATTGCGCGGCCAACGGCTTGCCACAGCGCGTCCTGCTGCGGCGCCGGCGCCGTGGCGACAAAACTTGCGAGATGGGAGTAATTGCTCCCCTCGCCGCCGGGACAAGGCGCGACGAGCATCGCGTCCCCGCCGAGATTGTCGAAGGTCACGACGCTCCGGTCCGGACGGAAGTGCTCGGCGAATGCTTCGGAATCCTGCGGCATCCGGGCAAGCGCCGGGCTCGAGACGAAGACGCACTCGAATTCGCGCGACAGGGTCTGCGCCGTCACCGGCGGACATTCCCAGCAGTAGGCATCGAATGCGAGCGTCGCGAAGGCTTGCGCACCAGAACGAACGGAACGATTCATTCTCGCGCCAGCCGCGGACGACCGCCTCAAACGGAAGCGCCTCGCCGTCGGCGTCGACGAGCGTCCAGCGCTCGGTCGCATGATCGATGGCCGTCGGACGCATGTGCCACGGGAACATCGTCTGGAACGGCTACGGAAGTCCCGGCGACTGGGGCGGCGGGATTCCAGCCTCTTCGCGCATCGAATCGATATCGAGCTCCTGGATCCAGTCGGGCAGGTTTCCCCAGACCTTGTGAAAGCCGTAGCCGCCTTCCGTCATTTCGCGGATCGCTTCGCCCTTCGTCCATCCTTGCACCGCGACCCGGTAGATCGCGGTCATCGCGCCCGTGCGATCCGGCCCGTGCTTGCAATGCAGCAGCACGGGCGTCCGGTTCGGATCGGTGACGATCGCCGGAAGCGGACAGCATCCTCCCGTTCGGGGTGCCAGGTCTTCATGTCGATGTGTTCGTAGCCGAGAGCCGGGTCCAGCTCGTCGCGGTCCGGAATGAAACGCGCGCAGGTTGACGACCGTGACGATGCCGAGCTCTTTCACGATTGCGCAGCGCCTCGTCGGTCGGCTGGGCGCTTCGGATACAGGGTGTCGCTGACCTTGAAGAGATTCTGGAATTCCGTCTTCCTGCGAGCGGCTGCGCCCACGATGCCGGGCGCGCATCCGTCGGACTTTCCGCGCTCGCCGAAGCCGCGATCGCGAGCAGGAACCATGCAACGGGCTGCGGCAACGGCCCTCATTGACCTCGTTCAATGACTCCGGCTCGCCGCTCTCTGCGGGAAGAACCGGATGCAGGCGACGATCAGGATGAGCAACGCCGCGGACGCCGTATAGCGGCTGAGCGCGAGGCCGCCGGCATCGAGTGGCTTGTCGAGAAAATCCCCGACGACCGCGCCCAGCGGCCGCGCGTCGAGCACGAACGCAACCCAGAACAGCGTCGTGCGCGAAATGTTCGTCCAGAAATATCGCAGCCACGGTCACCAGCAGCAATCCGCTGAACAGCGCGGCGCTGCCGAGGTAGCCGAGGCCCGCGTTGTCCGCGGTCCAGTCCCCGAGCGCGGTGCCCGAGCGTCTGCGAGAACATGATCGTGACCCAGTAGAACATCTCTGACCCGCGGCGAACTCACGGTATCCACCGACACGGAGCCGAGCGTGCGGTACCAGACCACGAGCGACGATGAGCAGCAGCGCGAGCAGGAGCGACGGATCCGCCGGCGTATCCGATGCCGAGCGAACGGTCCGACGAAGTCGGCAAGCGGTCGTGCCGACGGTCGTCGTGGCGATGATCGTCGTCCAGTACAGGAAGGGATGGAAGCGCTTCGCCGCGATCTGGGCGGCGACGGCCAGCGAGGAAAATCACGAAGAAGATGCCCGTGGCGACCAGGTAACCGAGGTTCATCGACATCGACAGCGCGTCGCCGCCGGTCTCGCCGAGCGTGGTGGCGGCGATCTTGATGATCCAGAACAGCAAGGTGACTTCCGGCAACCTTGCTCACGCTCGGATCTGTCGGTCGTCATTGCTTTTTCAGTGCTGATCCATCGTTAGACGTACGGCGGCGGAGATTCAACCCCGCAGAAATGCCGCAAGAAGCGCCGGACCATCCGGCGTCAGGATGCTTCCGGATGGAACTGCACGCCCTCGATCGCGAGCGTCTTATGTCGTACGCCCATGACCTCCCCTTCCGCGGTCCAGGCCGAGACCTCGAATTCGTCCGGCAACTGGCCGCGCTCCGCGATCAGCGGAATGGTAGCGACCGGCGTTGAACGGGCTTCGGCAGGCCCGCGAAGATTCCACGGCCGTCGTGCAGCACCGGCGATGTCTTGCCGTGCATGAGGCGGTCCGCGCGCACGATGGCGCCGCCGTACACCTCGACGAGTGCCTGGTGGCCGAGACAGACGCCGAGCACGGGAATCCTGCGCCGCGAATTCGCGGATCATGTCCTTCGAGACGCCCGCGTCCTCGGGAATGCCGGGACCGGGCGAGATGCAGAGGTGGGTCGGCAGCGAGCTCGCGCGCCTCCTCAACCGTGATCTGGTCGTTGCGGTGCACGCGCACGTCCGCGCCCGATCACGAGAAAGCCTGCACCAGGTTGTAGGTGAAGGAGTCGTAGTTGTCGATCAGGAGGAGCCGCGGCAACGCGCTCCGCCGCGCGCTCATGGGTCCGGGCCCTTGAGCGGCAGCTTCAGGTAACTCCGGCCATTCGATTCCGCCGGCGGCGGCCGGCCGCCGCGGATGTTGAATTGCACCGCGGGATAGAGCAGCGCCGGCATCGTCGAGCGTGGCGTCGCGCTTCCGGCGCATCGTCGTGAATTCCTCCTCGCTGGTGCCATCCTTCAGGTGAATGTTGGCCTCGCGCTCCGCCGCGATCGTCGTCTCGCAGCGCGCCTCGCGTCCTCCCGGCTTGTAGTCGTGGCAGACGAAGACGCGCGTTTCTCCCGGCAGCTCGTAGAGACGCCGGATCGACGCATAGAGCCGGTTCGCATCCCCGCCCGGGAAATCGCAGCGCGCCGTGCCGCCGTCCGGCATGAAGATCGGAGTCGCCGACGAATACGGCATCCCCGACCAGGTAACTCAGGCTGTCGCTGGTGTGTCCGGGCGTTGCGATCACGCGGGCGTGCAGCGACCCGATCGCGAATTCCTCGCCGTCAGCCAGCAGGCGGTTGAACTGCCGGCCGTCCACGGGAAACCCGGGCTCGAGATTCAGGAGGTCATGAAAGGTGCGCTGCACCTCGCGGATGCCCTGCCCGATCGCGATCCGTCCGCCGACGGCGGCCTGCAGCCAGGGTGCTGCGCTCAGGTGGTCCGCATGCGCATGGGTCTCGAGGATCCACTCGTTCGTGAGCGATTCCTCGCGCACGAAATCCGAGATCGCCGTTGCGCTCGTCACCGTGCTCTGGCCGGATTTCGGGTCGAAGTCGAGCACCGGGTCCACGATCGCGGACTTGCGCGTGGCAGGGTCGACGACCACATAGCTCCAGGTCCCGGTCGATTCGTGGCGGAAGGGTTTGACGTCCGGACGCATGGGGACGGCCAAAGTAGCACGGTTCCCGCGCGCGTATAATCGCGCCGTGGCCGACTTCGAAAAACTGGGCGCGTTCTACCTGGGCCGCGGCTACGACGCCGCCAAGGACCAGCTCGCCGCCGACCCGCTGATGTACGACTCGCGCGACCTGACGACGCACGCGGTCTGCGTCGGCATGACGGGCAGCGGAAAAACGGGCCTTTGCATCTCGCTCCTCGAGGAGGCCGCGCTCGACGGCATCCCAGCGCTCGTCATCGACCCGAAAGGCGACATCTGCAAACCTGATGCTGACCTTCCCCGGCCTCACGGCCGCGGAGTTCCAGCCCTGGATCGACCCGGCCGAAGCCGCGCGCAAGGGCACGACTGCCGAAGCTGCTCGCCGCGAAAACGGCCGAGACCTGGAAGAACGGCCTCGCCGAATGGGGCGAGGACGGCGACCGGATCCGCCGCTTCCGCGAATCCGTCGACATCTCGATCTACACGCCCGGAAGCACCGCGGGCCTGCCGCTCTCGATCCTGCGCTCGTTCGCGCCGCCGCCCGAGGGCAGCGACGCCGGCGCGACGCGCGACCGCATCTCTGCAGCCGTCGCGGGATTGCTGGGCCTCGTCGGCATCGCCGCGGATCCGCTGAAGAGCCGCGAGCACATCCTGCTGTCGGCCATCCTCGATGCCGCCTGGGCCCGCGGCAACGCAGCTCGACCTCGCGGGCTCATCGGCGCGATCCAGAAGCCGCCGTTCGAGAAGGTCGGCGTATTCGACGTCGAAACCTTCTATCCCGCCAAGGACCGGCTCGAGCTCGCGATGGCGGTCAACAACCTGCTCGCCTCGCCCGGCTTCGGCGTTCTGGCTCGAAGGCGAGGCGCTCGATGTCCAGCGTCTCCTGTTTACGCCCGAGGGCAAGCCGCGCATCTCGGTCATCTCGATCGCCCACCTCAACGATGCCGAGCGCATGTTCGTCGTGACGCTGGTCGCGAACGAGCTCGTCGCCTGGATGCGCCGGCAACCCGGCACCGCGGCCTTGCGCGCACTCTTCTACATGGACGAGATCTTCGGCTACTTCCCGCCGACGGCGATGCCGCCGTCGAAGCTGCCGATGCTGACGCTCATGAAGCAGGCGCGGGCCTTCGGCCTTGGCGTCGTGTTTGCGACGCAGAATCCGGTGGACCTCGATTACAAGGGGCTCTCGAACGCCGGCACCTGGTTCATCGGCCGGCTGCAGACGGAGCGCGACCGCGACCGCGTCATCGACGGGCTTCTGAGTGCGCAGGCGGGTGCGGATTTCGACCGCGCTGCGCTCGCGAAACTGATGGCGGGCATTGCACCGCGCGTCTTCCTGATGCGAAACGTCAACGACGACGCGCCGACGCTCTTCCGCACGCGCTGGGCGCTCTCGTGGCTTCGCGGCCCGCTGACGCTGCCCGAGATCACGCGGCTCATGTCCGGGCGCAAGCCCGCTGAGTCGTCGAAGCCTGCGGCGGCCGCCGAGTCTCCCGCGAAATCCACGGCACGGCCCGCCCTGCCATCAGGCGTCGAGGAAGTCTTCCTCGCGGCGAAGCCCGGCACGGGCGACCTCGTTTACCGGCCACGCATCGTCGCGACCGCCGAGCTGCACTATGCCGACAAGCCGGCGGGCATCGATACCTGGACGCGCGGCGCCTGGCTGGCGCCGCTCGGGGACGGCGACGGCGCGCCCGACTGGAGCGAGGCGGCGACCGTTGCGAATCTCGACGCCGTGAGCGCCCAAGCCCCGCTGGAAGGCGCGACGTTCGCCGAACTGCCGGCGCCGGCGCTCGCTGCCAGGAACTATGCCGAATGGAGCAAGGCGCTCGCCGCCTCGCTCTACCAGAACGGCGCCGTGGAACTCCTGTCCGCGAAGTCGCTGAAACTCACTTCGAATCCCGGCGAAAGCGAGGGCGACTTCCGGACCCGCCTCGCCCAGGGCCTGCGCGAGCTGCGCGACCGCGAGGTGGCGAAGCTGCGCGAAAAGCACGCGGCAAAACTCAAGTCGCTCGACGAGCGCCTGCATCGTGCGGCCGACCGCGTCGAGCGCGAAAAGGCGCAGTACACGCAGCGCAAGCTGGACACGGCGATCTCGATCGGCACGTCCGTGCTCGGCGCGATCTTCGGCGGGCGCAGCGCCGCCGACGACGCGCGCGGGATCGGCGGCGCGCTCCGCCGGGCGCGCATTCGGCGAGCGCGGAGACGTCGAGCGCGCGGGCGAGAGCCTCGAGTCGTTGACCGCCGAGCGCGACGAGCTGCTCAAGGGCATCGAGCAGGAAGCGGGCGCGCTCACGACGAGCCTCGATCCTGCGAGCATCACGCTCGAGAAGCTTCGCATCGCGCCGCGCAAGTCCGACATCGCGATCGGGCGCGTCGCAATCGCATGGGAACCCTGGCGCGCCGGCCCGGACGGCTTTCCGCGCCCGGCCTCGACATTGTGAAGGCGGCAGCGCGCAGCGCGCTCGCGCTTCTCGTCCTCTTCGGGGCCCTCCTCGCCTGCAGCCCGCCGGACGGGCCGCCGCTCGGCCTGTATCGCGCCGTCGTCTCCGTTGAAGGCGGCGACCTGCCGCTTCGGGCTCGAGCTCGGCGAGCGAGGACAGCGGTGTCGTCGCCTACCTGATCAACGGACCCGAGCGCGTGCGCGCGACGAACGTGACGCTCGAGGGCAACCGCCTCGCCATCCAGATGCCGGGCTACCAGAACCGCATCGAGGCGACGTACCAGGACGGCCGGTTCGAGGGGACGCTCTACATCCTGCGGCCGCGCGGGATCGTCAGGGAACTCCGCCTCGTCGCCATGCCCGGCGAGACCTGGCGGTTTTTCCCGAAGCCGGATGCCGCGCCGCTCGATTTCTCCGGGCGGTGGGCGCTCACGTTCCGGGACGCGGATGGCGAGGAGAGCGCAGCGATCGCCGAGCTCACGCAGAAAGGCTACGAGGTGACGGGAACGGTGCTGCGCGCGAGCGGCGACGATCGCTTCATCGCAGGCGAGGCGCGCGGCGATACGCTTTTCCTCTCGCGCTTCGACGGCGGCACGGCCTATCTCTATCTCGGCCGTCTCGGCACCGATGGCGTGCTCGCGGGCGACCAGTTCACGGGCGGCGGCTCGCAGGAGTCCTTCTCCGGCCGGCGCGACGCGACGGCCAGGCTCGACAGCCAGGCCGGGCAGACGGCGCTCAAGCCGGGCGTGGACCGGCTCGCATTCAGCTTTCCCGACATCGAAGGCAACCTGCAGACCTATCCCGATGCGCGCCATGACGGCAAGGTCGTGTTGATCACGGTCGGCGGCAGCTGGTGCCCGAACTGCCATGACGAAGCCGTCTTCCTGAAGGAGTTGCTCGCGAGCCGCGGCGGCGCGCGGACTCGAGGTCATCCAGCTCATGTTCGAGCGCACGCTGGACTTTGCGAGCTCTGCCAAGGCCGCTCGCGACTTCGTGGACAAGTTTTCGATCGACTATCCCGTGCTGATCGCGGGCACCGTCACGGACAACGACGTGCTGAAGAAGCTGCCCCAGATCGCGGCTTTCAAGGCCTACCCGACGCTCTTCGTCATCGACCGCAAGGGAATCGTGCGCCGGATCCACACCGGGTTCGCGGGTCCGGCGACGGGCGCCCACCATGAAGAGCAGAACCGGGAGCTCGAGCGCCCTGGTCGATGCGCTGCTGAACGAGCCCGCCTGACGTGCCCTCCTTCGACGTCGTCTCGGAAATCGACTCGCACGAGCTCGCGAATGCCGTCGACCAGGCGAACCGCGAAGTGTCCCAGCGCTTTGACTTCCGCGACACCGGCGCGAATTTCGAACTGGGCGATCACCTGATCACGCTGCACGCCCAGGTCGATTTCCAGCTCAAGCAGATGCTCGATATCCTGAAACTGAAGCTTGCCAAGCGCGGCATCGACGTCATCTGCCTCGAGCCCGGCGAGCCGGAAATCAACCTGAACGCGGCCAAGCAGGCCCTCGTGCTGCGCCACGGCATCGACGCCGACAGCGGCCGCAAGCTCCAGCGCCTCATCAAGGACTCGAAGCTGAAAGTGCAGGCGTCGATCCAGGGTGACCAGCTGCGCGTCACCGGCAAGCAGCGCGACGACCTCCAGGAAGCGATGGCCCTGATCCGGAAGGCCGGCCTCGACCGGCCGCTGCAGTTCAAGAACTTCCGCGACTGACCGCCATGCGCGCGGTGTTCCTCGATTTCGGAACCGTCAGCAATGGCGACCTCGATCCCGCACCGCTCGAGCGTGTCCTGCCCGGCATCGTGATCCATGCGCGGACGGCACAGGCCGACGTACCTGCGCGGGTCGCGGGTTTCGAGGCCGTCTTTGCCAACAAGTCCGTGATCGACCGCGCGACGATCCGGGCAAATCCGCAGCTGAAGATGATTGCGCTCACCGCGACCGGCGTCGACAACGTAGACCTCGCGGCCGCGCGGGAAGCCGGCATCGCGGTCTGCAATCTCCGCGACTACTGCACCGCGTCCGTCGCGCAGCATGTCTTCGCCATGCTGCTCGCCCTCACGCACCGGATCGCGGACTACCACGCGCTGGTGCGCAGCGGGCAATGGCAGGAGGCAAAGCAGTTCTCCGGTGTTTCCGTACCCGATCCGCGAATTGCAGGACCGGGTGTTCGGCATCGTCGGCCACGGCACGCTCGGCAAGGCGGTCGCCGGGATTCGCGCGCCTTCGGCATGCGGGTCGAGATCGCAAACCGCCCGGGCGGCGCGCCCGTCGCCGGACGGCGGGACCTCGATGACATGCTCCCCGAACTCGACATGCTCTCCCTGCACTGCCCGCTCACGGACGCGACCCGCGGCCTCGTGAGCCGCGAGCGCCTCGCGCGCATGAAACCGGATGCGGTCCTGATCAACACCGCCCGCGGCGCGCTGGTCGACACCGCGGCGCTTGCCGCGGCGCTGAAGTCAGGCCGGCTCGGCGGCGCGGGCATCGACGTGTTCGAGCGCGAGCCGCCGCCCCACGACCATCCCTTGCTCGATCCCGCAATCCCGAACCTCATCGTGACGCCGCATGTCGCCTGGGCCGCGCGCGAGGCGCGCCAGCGCTGCATCGATGAGCTCGCGCTGAACGTCGAGGAATTCCTGGCGGGACGCCGAAGGAACCGCGTCGACTAGCTTTCTGCGAACCACCCGTAGAACAGCCAGGCGGCGCCAGCCGCCAGCAGCAGCCACACCGAGATCATCAGGGCTGCACCGACTTTGCTGACCGGCTCCTTGCCGGCCAGCTCTGCCGCGGCCCGGTGCTCTTCCAGGATGTCGGGCGGAATCGAGGCGGATTGCGAGCCAAAGCCCGATCGGCACGATGATCAGGTCATCGAGATAACCCAGGACGGGTACGAAGTCCGGTATCAGGTCGATGGGCGAAAAAGGCGTAAGCCGTGACGAAAAGCGCAACGGCCTTGGCATGCCACGGCACACGCGGATCGCGCGCCGCGAGCCAGGTCGCATGGAGGTCGCGCCTGAGGATCTGCGCCCAGCGCTTCAGCCCGCCGAGCATTCGGACTCCGTCAGTTCAGCCGAGCTGCGGGCGCAGCGTCGTCCAGCTTCGTGTAGCGATCCACGACGATCGTCGTCACGACGTCCGACCCGACGTTGACCATGGTCCGCGTCATGTCGAGCAGTCGCTCGACGCCGAGGATGATCCCGATTCCCTCCGGCGGAATGCCGAATGACGACAGGAGCCCTGCGATCAGCGGCAGCGAACCGCCCGGGATGCCTGCGACCGCGACGGCCGATATCACCGCGAGCAGGAGCAGCGTGACCTGTTGCGCCAGCCCCATTTCAATCCCGAAGACCTGCGCGATGAACAGGATCACGCAGCCCTCGTACAGCGCCGAGCCCGAGTGGATTCGTGGTCGTGCCGATCGACAGCACGAATCCGGCCACAGGCGCGCGCACGCCAAGCTGCTCCTGGGAAACGGCGAGCGCCGTCGGCAGGCTGGCCGCGCTCGAGCTCGTCGAGAACGCTGTGGCGAGCACGGGCCGCATGAGCTTGAAAGTCTCCAGCGGATTGCGCTTCGCCAGGAACTTGAGCCACAGGCTCATCGTGCCGGGCAGGTGCAGCAGCAGGACGAAGACGCAGCCCGCGACAAAGACGCCAAGCGCAACGACGATGTCCCAGCCGATCTTGACGATCGCGCTGTAGATCATGGCGGGTACGGCGTAAGGGGCGATGGCGAGGGCGAAATGGACGATGCCCGTCATCAGGTCGTTCACGATGCCGAGCGCCGATCGAAAACCGTCCCTGCGCTCGGGCGACAGCTTTATGGCGGCCGCGCCGACGAAGGATTGCGAACAGGATCAGCGGCAGCACGTCCCCGGGCGGCCGCGGTCATTGCCGATGAAGGCGCCGAAGAGATTGCGCGGCATGAACATCTCGACGATGGCCATCGGCGTGATCTCGGGCTGCGCCGCATGCTTTGCGATCTGCTCCTGCGCCGCCCCGCCGTATTCCGCGAGGAGGCTTGCGCGGGATTCGGCATCCATGGCGGAGCCCGGCTCGAGGACATTCATCATGACGAGGCCGAGCGCCACCGCGATCGACATGTTCAGGAAGAACAGGGCGAAGGTGCGGATCGCAAGCAGGCCGAGCTGCCCCAGGCGCTCGAGTTGCGCGACGCCCATGGCGAGCGAGGCGAACACGAGCGGGATGACGACGAAGAACAGCATTCGCAGGAAACCTGCCCGAGCGGGTCGAGCACGTACGTCGCGAATGACCGCGCCGCCTGCAGGAGGCCCGGGAACGCACCGCTGAGGGCGAGCGTCGCGCCCCCGGCGGCTGCCCCGATCAGCAGGCCCCAGAGGATCCGGTTCGAAAGCCGGTTGTCGATGTCCGCCGCCATGTCCACACCCCCGGCACCGGCCGGCGCCCGCAATGGTAACCTCTCGTCCCGTCATTCGGAGTTGGAACCCGTGCGCCGCCTGCTTGCGTGGCTTGCGATCCCTTGTTGCGCCGCACTCCTCGCCGGCTGGACGACGCTCGGCCACGCCGCGGATGCACCCGACCCGGCGCATGCGGCGACGCTCGATCGCGTGCCCGTCATCCTCATCCCGGGCCTGCTCGGCTCGCGTCTCGCCCTCGCGCCGACAACGGCGTCGAGCTCTGGCCGGGCAGCACGCGCAAGCTCCTGACGAGCGACTACGAGGAACTCGCGCTTCGCATCGACCCGGAGACGCTCGAGCCCGATCGACGACGGGCTCGTGCCGAGCGGCATCTTCGAGGCGCGGCCGGCAAGGATTTCTACCGGCAGATCATGCAGGAGCTTGCGCGATTCGGGCGGCTATCGCCTCGCGCATCCGGGACAGCGCGTGGGCGAGGCAAAGCGCGCCTCTACGTCTTCACGTACGACTGGCGCCAGGACAACGTCAGGACCGTGCAGAAGCTCGATGAGCTGATCGAGCAGATCCGGCGCGATTACGACGATCCAACCCTGCGGGTGGACGTGATCGCGCACAGCATGGGCGGGCTCGTCGTCCAGTACTTCGAGCGCTATGGCACGGCGGACGTGCTGGGCGGCAATTCCTTCCAGGTCACTGGGCTCGGGCTCGCGAAGCTTGCGGCGCATCGTGCTGCTCGGCACGCCCAACCAGGGCACGGTGACCGCGGTCCACAAGTTCCTGAACGGCTTCACCGCGTCGGGTTCTCTGGGCTGCCGACCGAGGGCGTCGCGACCATGCCGTCGACCTTCCAGCTTTTCCCGCACCCGCTCGTGGACTGGGTCGTGAACATCAACGGCCAGCCACTCAACTTCGACATCTTCGACGTCGAGTTCTGGCGTCGCTACGAATGGTCGATCTTCGACCACCGCATCCAGCGCCGCATGGACCGGCATCGCGACATCTGGCCCCAGCAGGACGTCTTCGAGCGCTGGTTCAGAAGCGGCTCGACCGCGGCCGCCGCTTCGCCTGGTCGCTGATGGTGCCTGCGGGCGACGTGCCGCTCATCAAGCCGCTCCTGCTCGGTGCCGATTGCGTGCCGACGCCGCGCCGGCTCGTTTTCGAGAACGTCGAAGCCGAGTCGATCGCAAGGCTCCGCCGGAGCAGATACTCGCGCCAAGGCCGGGCGTCGACTACGAGTCGCTGATGTTCGCGCCGGGCGACGGCAGCGTCACGCTCTCATCCCTCCTCTCGCGCCAGGACATGGGAAGCGCGGTGCCGCACAAGGAGCAGGCGACTCCCGAGATCGAGCGCGAACTGATCGTCTGCGCGCGGCACGACGCGCTGACGAGCGATGAGGATCTGCTCCACGCGCTGATCAGTATCTGCTCGCACCCGACGTTCAAACGCGCTGAGCTGCACTCGCGACGTAAGCGCAGTATTCGCATTCGGGCGCCGCCACCGGCACTTCGCCCTGCTCGATCGTCGCGACCGCGCGCCGGAACACGTCGAGCACCCACGCGTCATCGCCGTCGTAAGGCACGAGCGCGGTGGTGAAGCAGAGCTTGTCGCCGAAGTCGGCGGCCTTGCCATCGCCGTTCGTGTAGACGAACCACCCGCGGTTGCTGACGGTGAAGCCCTGGCGGCGCACGAGGAACTGATAGACGTCCATCTGCCGCCGGTACGATGGATACAGGTTGCGCTCGGTCGGCATTTCCGTACGCGACGTGGCCTTGTAGTCGGCGACATATCAGCTCGCGCGAGGGTGCCTGCCAGAGATCGTCCACGGCGCCGAAGAGCGTCCAGCCGGTCTGGTCATCTTTCCAGCGCACGCCGGTGAAATTGAAACGCCATTGATCCAGGTGCTCGTGCCTGAACGGCACTGCGTCGATTCCGGCCGTGGCGAAGAGCGGGTGCGGCTCGCCGGCGGCCCGGTAGCGGTCGAATTCCGATTTCATCAGCCGGTCCACGGCATTGTTGAGCGTGAACGGCGGGCCGCTCGGCCGCGGGATCCCGCGCGCGACGTCGAGATACAGGCAGCGCGGGCACTCGGTGAAGAGCTCGATCTTGGAGCGGCTGAGCTGGCGGCGTTGCAGGGAACGGCTGGTCATCGGACCCCCGGTTGAGAGGGGCCACAATGCCTCCCGGGAACGCCGACATTCAAGCGGCGCGATGAAGCGTGGGCCAGCCGGGTCGAGCCGGCCGTGACACGCGCCGGCCCGGGGCTATGATGAGCCCGCCGGGGGTCATTCGGGCCGGCCCGGCGGAGGCGATTCCATGAAAATTGCAGCAGCCCTGCTCTCGTTTTCATCCTGCCGTGCGCCGACGCGAGCGAGATGGCGCCGCCGGTCCTTGCGACCGCGGTGCGGCAGCTGCGCCAGGCGGCCGGGCGCTGGAACGTCACGACCACGCGCTATGCCGAGAACGGCGCGGTCGCCGCGGTCGCAACCGGCACCTTGAGCTTCGACTGGGTCGTGCCCGACCGGGTGCTTGCCGGAAAGTCCGTCATTTCCCGACTGGAACCAGTCGGCGGGCATCGCTCTTCTACCTCAACGAGCGCATGTTCACGCTCGAGATGGCGCAGGTCGGCGGCGACGGACAGCTCATCGTGATGAGGCGGCCCCGCCGGGACCGAGACGCGCATTGCAGAGCCGGTTGCACTGCCCGACGGGCGCCGCATGCTGCAGCGGCACACGCGCTACGGCGTCACGGCCGACCGCTTCGAGGCGAAGATGGAGATGAGCTACGACGGCGGCGCGAGCTGGAAGCCGGGCTATCACCAGCTCTTCGTTCGCGTGCCCGTGCCGCGGACGGACTCAGGAACCCGGCTTCAGCACCGCACCCGGCCGCAGCCTTACGTCCCGCTCACGTAGCACGCCGACGTAGGCGCGCGTGAAGCGCGTCGCCGACTCGGCCGATAGGTGCGACATCTCCGGGGATCTCGAGGCCCTGCATCTCCGGGTAGTCCTCGAAATTGATGCCGAATGAGCCCGTCTCCCGCAGCGAGCCGGTCCCAGGATCTTTGCCCGCGAGCGTACTTGCGCTATTCCCTTGCGTAATACGCGCCACGGCCGACGGCGGGCGCACGAAAACCACGTCGCCGCCATGCGCGCGAATCTTCTCGATGTCTTTGCGTACATCGTCGATGATGCAGCCCGATGCGCCTCGTCGTCCGGCGCCGGTCGCTGCCGCGACAGTCATCCAGACCTTGATCGCATGCTCCTGCAGGCCGTCAGGTCAGTCTCGAGGCGCGGCCACATGCGGTATTGCCGGTCCGCGTAAGACTGCTCGACAATTTCCACACTTCGAGGTAGGGCCGGCGAAAACCCGGGCGATCCGGAATGTCGACGAGTGCTCGACGAGCGCCCCGAGCGCTGTAGTTGTCGTCGAGGAATGCGAAATATCGCTGGAGGATGAGCCCGACCTGGTGCCCGAAACGCTTCGATGGCGATTCCATTGCGCCAGAGGTCGCCCAGCCCGAGGTATTCAGGGGTAGGCGCTCTTGAAGTCGGTGAAGAAGATTCTCCGGCGTGACGTCGACGATGACGAGCCCGCCGAAGTCGGAATCCCCGGCGAAGCGCTTCAGGAAAGGCCGCGGGCTCGTTCCGACCAGCGCGAGCTGGATCGGCCGGCGGCCTGTCATTTCTTTCCAGACGTCGAGATCGGTGTCGTACAGGATTCGCGAGGAGCCGAATATCACGACGCCATCGTGATTCGCCAGCCTGCGATCTTTCGCCGCTCGACGGTCCAGTACGAAACGCCGTCGCCGAGATCGCCAGCGCGCAGCCGAGCGAGCGCATCTTCCGATTCCAGGCCGCCAGTCGCCGCGACCGACCAGCGCGAGCACCAGCCAGCCGATCGCCGGCCAGCGAGCGGCGGGATCACCCGCACTGTCATGTCGTCCTGTTCGTGATGCGTCATGTCTGCCGCCTAGAACTGGAAGTAGATGAACGCTTCGCCCGAGCCCTGCGCGATGATGACCGCGAAGAGCATCGCGGCGCCGACGAGCCCCGTCACCCACCAGGCGTGCGCGCCACGACGTCCTCGAGGTCGCGCTTACGCATCAGCCACTGCACCGTCACGATGCCGAGACGATCACCGCCGCGCTTGATCATGTAGATCGTCGGCAGCACTGCGCGGCGCGTCGCCCGCGAATCCGAACATGCCGGCCAGCATGCGCGCCGCGCGCGCCGAAATCGATGCGCGCGGAAGAACACCCAGGTGAGGTTCACGAGGAAATACGTCAGGAGCGCGAGCGCGAGCGCGAGTTCCACGGTCCCACGGGCTCGCCCACGACGCCGGTTTTCTCGCGGATCCAGCGCTCGCCCGCGAGATAGAGCCCGTGCAACCCGCCCCAGACCACGAAGCGTCCAGTTGGCGCCGTGCCAGAGCCCGCCGAGCAGCATCGTCAGCATCAGGTTGACGTAGGTGCGCAGCTCCGTCCCGCGATTGCCGCCGAGCGGGATGTAGAGGTAGTCGCGCAGCCACGTCGACAGCGAGATGTGCCAGCGACGCCAGAAATCGGAGAAGCCGATGGCCGCGTACGGCATCCGGAAGTTGTCCGGCAGCGCGAAACCCGAGGCAGAGCGCCACGCCGACCGCGATCGTCGAGTAGCCGGCGAAATCGCAGAAGATCTGGCCTGAGAACGCGAGCGTCCCGAGCCAGGCGTCCAGGAAACCGACCGGCTCCGTCCGCGGCAAACACGTTGTCGGCGACGTTCGAGAGCCCGGCGTCGGCGACAGACGACCTTCTCGAACAGGCCGAGCACGATCAGGCCGGCGCCCACAGCATCTGGTCGCGCGTCGCCTGCCGCGGCGTCTCGAACTGCGGCGTGAGCTGCGTCGGCCGCACGATCGGGCCGGCGACCAGGTGCGGGAAGAACGTCACGAAGAGCGCGTAGTTCAGGAACGAGTCGATCGGCTTCAGGCGGCCGAGGTACACGTCGAGCGTGTACGAGAGCGTCACGAACGTATAGAAGGAGATGCCGACCGGCAGCACGATGTTCCACTCGGGGGCGACCCAGGTGATGCCGAACGAGGCCATCAGCGCCTGCCAGTTGTGCAGCAGGAAGGCGCCGTACTTGAAGAAGCCGATGAAGCCGATGTTCACCGCGACGGAGATCACGAGCCACGAGCGGCGCGTCGCGCGGCTCTTGTCCCGCGCGGCGTAAATGCCGCGCGCGATGAACCAGTCGACGATCGTCGAGGCCCAGAGCAGCAGGATGAAGGGCGGATTCCAGGCCGCGTAGAAGACGTAGCTCGCGAGGAGCAGGTTGACCTTCTTCGTGGTCCACGAGAACGGCAGGCGGTGCAGCACGAGCAGCACCGCGAAAAACACGAGAAAAGTGAGTGAGTTAAAGACCACCCTGCCAGCCTTTCTTCTAGTTCGTCTGATTCGGCCCGCGCGTATACTAACCGTCCAATAACGAACTGGGGAGGCCCCATGAAATCTCGCACGATCATTGCAGCCGCACTCGCGGCGACAGTCCTGCTGGCCGGTTGCGCCAAGAAGCAGGAAGCACCGAAGGAAGAGCCGAAGGCCGCGGCAGCGCCTGTCGTCGACCTCGCCGCCGAAGAACAGGCGGTTCGCAATCGCTCCGGCGAGTGGATGAACTACGCCAATTCGAAGGATGTCGCCTCGATCGCCAACGGGATCTTTGCCTCCGATGGGATCCTGATCTCCGACGAAAAAGGCGCACCGCGGAACGGCCGAGATTCAGGCCGCCCTGGAAGAGCAAGTCAAGAAGACGCCGGATGCGCTCGTCAGCTGGACCTCGGACAAGATCCACGTCGCCGATTCCGGCGAACTTGCCTGTTGAATTCGGCAGCTTCACGTTTGACCCGGACGGCGAAGGCAAGAAACCCGCGCACCAGGGCTCATTCGCCACGACCTGGTCCAAGGTCGACGGCCAGTGGCGCGTCACCTCGGATGCGGGTGGAGACAACACTCGAGGCCGCGAAGCCTTAATACTGCGGCAACAGCAGTTTGAGTTCACGCGATCCGATCGGATCGCCCGGGCTCCTTCGGGGGCTCGGGCGATTCGACGTCGGTCGCGCTCTGCGTCAATTCGATCGTCGGCGCCGGCGTATTCGCCGATGCCGGCGGGCCTTGCGATCGATGCCGGCCGGTACAGCCTGCGCAATCGTCTTCGTCGCCTTCATCGTCGTGGGCTTTCTCGCGCTCTCGCTCGCCGAAGTCTCGAGCCGCTATGACGTGACCGGCGGCCCGCAGGTGTACGCCCAGCGCGTTTTCGGCCCGGCGACGGGTTTCACCGTCGGCTGGCTGTTCTCCGTCTCGCGGATTGCCTCGTACGCGCGTGATCGCGCAGGTGATGCTCGACTACGCGGCCGAGATCTGGCCCGCGCTCGCGCCGCCGCTGGCGCGCGCCGCCGCGATCACCGTGTTCACGATCGCACTGACCGCGATCAATGTCCGCGGGGTGACGCGGGGCGCCTGGACCGGCAACCTGCTCACCATTGCGAAAATGGTGCCGCTCGGCCTGATCGCGATTGCCGGGTTGTGGTACGCGGGCTGGAATCACCTCCCCGCGACTGCACCGCGCGAGCCCGCATGGCCTCCTGGACGCGATGAATCTCGCCCTGTTCGCCTGCGTCGGCTTCGACGTCGCCGCCATCGTCTCGGGCGAGATGCGCAATCCGGGCCGCGACCTTCCGGTCAGCATCGTGGGCGGGCTCGCGATCTCCTGCGTCCTGTACCTCTCTCCTCATGCTCGCCTGCTTCGGCATCCTGCCGGACACCGCGGCATCGAAGCTCCCGCTCACCGACGTTGCGCAGCACTTCGTCGGGCCGATAGGGGGCGACTCTGATGGCGATTGCCGCGGTTGGTCTCGACGGCCGGCGGACTCGCCGTGCAGATGCTGGTCTCCCCGCGCAATATCTTCGCGCTCGGCGAAGCGGGAGACCTGCCGCGCCCGATCGCGGCCGTGCACCGCGCCTTCCGCACGCCTCACGTCTCGATCATCGTGTACGCCGCCCTTGCGTGGATCCTGTCGATCACCGGCGCCTTCAAGTACCTGCTGGCGATCTTCGTGATCGCCCGCATGCTCGTTGTATGGGTCGACCGCGGCAGCCCTGATCGTGCTGCGCCGCCGGGAGGGACGCGCCCCGTGCCGCGTGCCCGGCGGGTCGTGATCTCGGTGCTCGCCCTCGCCGCCTGCGTGGCGCTCATCGCAACCCAGACCTGGCAATCCGTCCGCGACGTCGTGATCGTCGTCGTCATCGGGTTCGCGATCCGCGGCGCCGTGCGTTGGCGCGAGTCCAGGAGTACAGTCCGGCCCGGAGGGTAGTCGCCATGAAACGACGCGAATTCGTCGGAGCGGGTCTTGCACTCGCCTGCGGCCTGGCCGCTCAGGGGCTGGTCGGCCGTACTCAAGAATGTCGGCGACGTCGCCGCCAAGTCGCTCGACGGCGCGCGATATATCGCTGCGCGGTTCGTCGATCGAGGCCTTCGCCGCCAGCCTGCGCGGCGACGTGCTGCTGGCCAGGCAATCCGGACTACGACGTCCGGCGCCGCGTCTGGAACGGGTCCTTCGACAAGCATCCGGCGCTCATCGCGAGCTGCACGGGCGCATCCGACGTCCGGCACGCGGTCGATTTTGCGCGCGAGCACCGGTTGCTGACCGCGGTGCGCGCGGGCGGCCACAGCCTGTCGGGCAAGTCCACCTGCGACGGCGGGCTCGTGATCGACCTGCAGCAGATGCAGGGCGTGCGCGTCGACCCGGAAGCGAAGCGCGCCTATCTCGAGGCCGGCTCGCTGCTCGGACAGCTCGACCACGAGTGCACCGCATTTGGTCTTGTGACCGCGGCCGGCACGGTGTCCGCACACCGGCGCCGCGGGCCTCACGCTCGGCGGAGGATTTGGCACGCGTCGGCCGGAGATTCGGCCTCGCCTGCGACAACGTCGACGTCCTTCGATGTCGTGACAGCCGACGGACATTTCCTGCGGGCGAGCGACGAGGAGAACATGGACCTGTTCTGGGGCCTGCGCGGCGGCGGCGGCAACTTCGGCGTCGTGACGGCCATCGAGTACCGCCTGCACCCGATGGACCCGACGATTCTCGGCGGATACGTCGCATGGCCGATGGACCAGGCGCGCGACGCGATGCGTCACTTCGCGCGACATCGCGCTGGACGCGCCCGACGTGGTCAACCTGATGTTCGATCTGCACTGGGAAGACCCGAAGCCGCTTGTCGGCGTCGAGGTCTGCTGGTCGGGAGACCACGCCGAGGGCGAGCAATGGCTGAAACCCTTGCGCGCATTCGGCAAGCCCGCTGTCAATGAGCTCGGGCCGATGCCCTACGTGCAAATCCAGTCGAAGGACGACGCGATGTTCCCGCGTGGCGGGCATTACTACCTCAAGAACGGCTTCGTGACCAAGCTCGCGGATGACGGGATCGATCTCATCCTCGACGTATTCCAGCGCACGCCGGGACAGTACGGCTTGTTCGCGGATCACTGCGGCGGCGCCTATCGGCGCGTGGCCCTGGACGCAACGGCATTCCCGCGGCGCGACATGGATTTCGTGCTGGCAATCTACAACGGCTGGCAGAATCCGTCCGAGAGCGACGAGAAAATCGCGAACGATGCGCACGGCCTGGCGGGAACTCGAGCCGCTGACCAGCGGTTTCTATACGAACTACGCGGCAGCGGATACCAAGCTCGCCGGCTATCAGGACAATTACGGGCCCAATCTCGAGTCGGTTGGTCGCGCTCAAGTCGAAGTACGACCCGATGAACCTGTTCCGGCTCAACGCGAACGTGCCGCCGAAGGCCTGATTCCGCGCCGCAGTCAGTCCGGCCAGGCGCGATCCTCGAGCTTGCAGCTCCCGGCCGCCTTCGCGGTCGCTTCGATCTTCATTCGGCTGTCCGCGACGGATGGCGCGAGCGACGTGCCTTCCGCCAGCGCCGAGGCGCGCTCGATCTGCCTGCGCGATTCTTCGAGGCAGCCGGCGTCCAGCAGGAGCTCGGCGAGGTTGTTGCGCGCCGCCGCATCGTCCGGGCGCGAGCAGGATGGCGCGCATGTAGCGCAGTCCGCGGCGGCCTGGCGGTCGCCCTCGGCATAGGCGACGTTGCCGCGGCCGAGCCAGGCCATCGGCTCGTCGGGCCAGCTCGAGATCGCTGCGTCGTAGGACTCGGCGGCAGCCTGCCGCTGGCCCGCGGCCTCGAGTCCCGCGGCCGCTTCGATGATAGCGCGCGGGCGTGGCATGCGCGGGGATTTCGCCGGGATGCAGGGTCGTCATCGCGAAGCGCCCGCCCCGGTGCCAGGTGCCGGCGAAGCGCTGCCATTTCATTTCGACCCGCTTCTCGTCGCCGGAGCGCAGCAGCGCGACATTCCGGTCCGCGTCGTAGCCGATGAGCACGGCGTAATGCCAGATCGGGAGCTTCGAGACGCCGTAATTCTGCAGCACGAGCACGGGCCGCCCTGCTTCGAGCTCGTCCACCATTTCGTCGGCGGTGGTCGCAAGCACGTACGGCAGCCGGGCGTGGCGGCGAGTCGCGCCGACGAGCTCGAGCGCGAGGCTTCCTTTCCGCTCCGGGATGAAGACTTCGGGCGCGAGCGTCTCAGGCGTGACGTCGACGCCGCTCGCAACGAGCAGCGTCGCGAGCGCGGCGGGGCCGCACTGGTAATCCTCTTGCGGGAAGAACGGCGTCGAGGCGAGCTCGATCGACCGTGGAGCGGCCGCCGGCAATCCGGCGGCAAGCGGCGGCGAGGCCGCGCACCCGGTCAACGCGACCGCGAGAGCCGCGAGGACCGGTGCGCTTCGGGTCACGCTTTCTTGAAGATGTCGATGACGCCGGTGAGCTCCAGGATGAGCAGGACGATGAAGACGATGCCGATCACGGCGAGCGCATCGCCGCCGGCGGGCGCACCCTGGATCTGGTCCGCGAGCGAGGCGATCTCGTCTTCGGAGAGCGCCGCGAGGCGGCCGTCGATGGCAACCTGCTCGACGCCCATCTCCGCGAGCTGGGCGCGAACGTCCGCGCGCGCAAGCGTCGCATCGATGACGGCGCGGGCATCCGTGGTCCGGCTCGACGCGATCGCATCGGACGTGCCGACGACGTTGGCCGCGGCCGGCACCTGCAAGCCGAGCGAGACCAGGCTCACACTCATGAGCGTGACGCAGGCACGGCGGAAACTTTCAACACGCATCGGACACCTCCGGTCCATTTGTGCGACGGGTCAAGCTACCACGTTGGACGGCTCATTCACCGCCTTCAGGCCCGTAGAAGAATACCCACGTCGCAAAATCGGGACTGAATTCCTCGAAACGGTGCGGTATGCCCGCACGCACGAACAGTGTATCGCCTTCGTGGAATGGCGTCCGCTCGCTGCCGTGCACGAAAATGCCGGTTCCGTTGATGACTACGTAAAGTTCATCCTTCTTGTGGGGCTGTTGTCGGTCGGTTCCTACGGGGCGATAGATCTCGACCTCTAGCGTTCCCTGCTTGAATAGGGTTACGAAATTCGCGCCGGATTTCGCGAGCGCCGCGCCCGCCTCTGCGATCGTCCAGGTCTTGCTGTCGATTTTCCTGTTCATGGCCGCTGCAGGTCCTCCTTCGCGCGGCGGATGCCGCCGCGCACCAGTGCCGCCGTCTTGCTGTCGCCGTAGCGCCCCTTGTGGACGTGGCGGATCCGGTGCACGCCCGGCACGTCGAGGCCGGTGCCGTCGGTGCCGAGGAGCCAGCGGAACGCACTGTCCTCGTAGGTCTTCGCCCAGCTCGACACCGGCCGCTGGTACAGGCCGACCTGCTCGCAGTAGCCGCACTGCCGCGCCGCGTCGCCGTGCACGATGTGATACGCGCCTTTCGCCTTCGGCGGATTCTCCGCGAGCGTGAACTGGCCGGTGTCGATGTCGACGACCCGCGGCCGGTCGCGCTCGGCGGCGAGCACGGGATCGTCCTCGGTCAGCATCGGCGTGATGCGCTCGAACTTCGGGTAGCAGAGGAGATCCTGCCGTCCCTGCAACTGCGACGACAGCGTGTCGATGCAGTCGCGGTGGAAGACGATGTCGCAGTCGGTGAACCAGATCCAGTCGGCCGCCGTCGAGCGCGCGATGCGGTTCCGGCCGATGGCGCGGCGGAACAGCTCCGGCGGCGGCAGCGCTTGCCAGTTCCACGTGACGCCCGGCACCGCGATGCCGCCGAAGAAATCCAGCATCGCGCGCGTGCGCACGTCCTCGGGCGCGATGGAAGACGCGTCATTCGAACGCGCGCCCCGGCCGGCGGGAAGTTCACGAGCGAGGAGAGCTGGTAGGCCAGCAGGTGCGCGTACTGCCAGCAGTGGCTCACGATTTCGATGTTGAGCACGCCCGAGCGCGCCGTCAGCTCTTCCGGCTTCGGCGGCTTCAGGTACCAGCGCGACGGCACGAGGCCGGTCGTCGCGATCCGGATGTAGACCTGCTCGATGGCGTCGATGAAGCTCAATCGGGCGGCCTCCGTTCGCCGGTCCAGGGATAGCGCTCCACGATCGCGCGGCAGTCGCGCCAGTAGAGGTAGCCCGGGTTCGGCTTGCGCCAATCGCCGTAAATGCGCGTCAGGACGTCCTCGGCCTGCGCGGGAACCTGCCAGCGTTTCCCGTACAGCTCGAATTCGGCCAGGCCATGCGCGGGCACTTCGTTGATCATTTCGAGCGGCGGCTTTCGCTGGTGGAAATACCAGCGGATGTTCGCGCCGTTCTGGTCGAAAAGGAAGAAGTCGTAGCGGACCGCCTCGTACTTGAGCGTCCACATCGTCGTGCGGCCGTCGTTGTTGACCTGCGGTGGGCGGAGGTTATAGCCCTCGGCGCGAAGCATTGCGCATTGCCGACAGGAACTGCAGGCAGGTCGCGGTCCAGGAAACCGAAGTCCGAGTCGCGATCCCAGGGATCGGCCCGCCGTCCCGCATGCAGCCGAGCAGCAGGCCCATGATCATCCAGTACTTGTCGGCGAAGGGCGTGCGCGAAAGGAGATCGTGCAGCCGGATCAGGCCGCGACGGCGGCGCTCTTCGAGCCTGCCCCAGCGAAGGCGATAGAAGAACTCGTTGAGCCTGCGCACGCGGCGCAGTATAGCGGCGCCGGTCCGGATCAGTTCGCTCCGCAGGCATCCTGCTGGCCGCAGATGCGGCGCATCTGGTCAGATCTTCTCGCGCTCTTCGCGCAGCTGACTGGGCCATCTGGCGAATGCCATCCTCGTCGTAGCACTTCTGCGCCGGAAGCGCGTTCCCATCACCGTTTCCTTGCGGCAGTAGAGGATGTACTTGCCGCGCTTCATGGGCTTGAAGCCCGGCGGAGAACGAAGTCGTCGTCGCGCATTCGCGACGGCGGGCGCTGCGGCATCGGCTGGCTTGGCATCCACGGGCGTGGCGTCTGCCGCGGCGGCGGCCGCAGGGCGGCTCGCCTCCGCCGGACTCTCTCGCTGCCGGCGATCGGCGCGGCTGAGCAACAGCCCCGGCAGGATCAGTGCCGTCAGGATCATGGCGTTCAATGAAAGCCCCTGGCAGGTCTTGCCCTGCCGTCAGTTCTGACGCCGTCTTGCGCACTAGGTTCAACGGGTGCAGACTTGGTTGAATGATCAATCAAGTCCCTGCGGATACCCTGCTGGCGGATCCTGGAGGCGGCGATGCACCTCTTCTGGGAGAAGGGATTTGGCTCGACTTCCGTCGCGGACATCCTCGCCCGCGCCGGCGTCAACAGCGGGAGCCTCATCACTTCTTCCCGGGCAAGCAGGATCTCCCGTCGCGGTGCTCGACATGTGATGTCGACGGCATCCGGCCTGCTGCCTCGAGCCCGCGTGGCGCGGAACGACGGACTGATCGAGAAGGTCTGAAGCTCATGGACGCCTATCGCCGGGCCGCTGGTCCAGACCAGTGCACCTACGGCTGCCCGATCGGCAGCCTCGCGCTCGAGCTGCACGAGCCGGACCAGTCGTGCGCGAGCGCCTCGCGAAAGAACTTCACGAACTGGACCGCGGCGATCGAGGAATGCCTCGACGCCGCCGGCAACCGCGCTGCCGGCCGACGTCGACAACGCGCGCTTTCGGAATTCGTGCTGACGACGATGGGAAGGCGGCGTGATGTCTGGCTCGGCTACCGCGACATCGGCTGCTTCGACCGCGCCATCGGCGAGCTGAGGGTCATTTCAACACGCCTGTTGCGGCCGGCGAAGTCATGCCGGCCCGCCGCCGGCCACAACGGCGCAAGAAGGGGAAGAATCATGCCGTGAGGGTGAACTTCGGCTTGCCGTGCTGACTCGCGGCGATTTCGTCATTCCTGCTGGCGGGCTCTGGTACTCGCCGGCGATGTTCTTCGAAGGCCTGGCAGCGCGGCGCGGGACTCACCGACGAGCAGCTGCAGAAAGGCGGCCATCCAGGCAAGGTCTACGGTGGCGCGTTCGTGCTCTCGCTCATCGCCGCGGCGACCTTCGCGATGTTCCTCGGCAAGATCCCGGTCGAGCCGCGGCGACGGCCTGCGGCTTCTGCGCGGGGGCTCCACTGGGTCGCGGCGAGCTTCGGCATCAACTACCTGTTCGAGCGCAAGAGCTTCACGCTCTTCCTCGTGAACGGCGGCTATCACACGGTGCAATTCAGCGCTGTTCGGGCTGATCCTCGGCCTCCAGCACTAAACAGGTGACGCTCCCTTTCAGGCGACATCCCCTTTGAAGAGCGCGCGTCACCTTTTGCGGAAGGTGAGCGTCCCCTGGTAGAAGCGGCGGCAACGGACGGTGCAGGACGGCGCAGATCGCGCGCAGCAGTTCCGATTCGAGATGGTCATGCGCCCGTCGTGCGCGATCGTCAGCACGAGCGCCTTCACGAGCAGGCTCTTCGCCTCCGGCTGCAGCCGATCGATGCGCGTGAGCGCCTGGTCGAGCCGCGGCGGCCAGTGGCCGAGCCGCGCGAACGTCGGGTGAATGCCCGGCAGCATCGACTTCCATGCCTGCCGACCTCGTAGGCCAGCCCGCGCCGCCTGCTCGTCTTCCGTCCCCTGTATGGCGAGCGCCGAGAACAGGACTTGCAGGTCGTCGCGCGCGCCCTGCGCGCTCAGTAGCCCGCCGTGCAGCGCCGCGGGATCCAGGTTGTCCTGCAGCTGCATCTGGCGAGCTTGCGCAGCGCGTACGCAAATGCCGTCGTCCGGTTCTCTGCGCATGAGCAGGCCATTCAGGCAGCGCAGCAGGTCCACGCGCTCCGCGCGGCCGAGCTGGGCGAGCGCCGCGAACACCTGGAGCAGCGCCGGCATGCGCTGGATGGGCGCGAGCGCGTCCACTTCACGCGAGCATCGCCTTCACCGCGTCGTGGAACTCGTCGCCGAACTGTTCGCGAACGTACGGCGAGCTGCAGCTCGCGCGACTTCGGGCGCCACGTCGATCGCGAGCGCGATGAAGAGCGCCGCCGACTGGGCCGGCTGGTGCGCTGCGCGCTCGAACGAGGCCGGCAGCGACGCCAGCACCTCCTGCGCCTGCATGCATGTGCAACGTGCCGGGATCTTGCGACCAGCTGCGCGATCGCCGCCGGCGCGAGCACGACGGCGCCCTGCAGCAACTGGCTCGCGCGATCCGCGGCCGGGCTCGTGCGCGCGGTGTCCTCCTCCCGCCATCGCGCGCTCCTCGTTCATCCGGCGACGCGGCGGCCTCGAACTCGGACGGCTGGAAACTCGGGTCGAGCTCGCGGATGCGCTCGATGCAGCGGCGGGTGCGTCGCGAAGGCGCGTGGGATGCCCTCGGCGAACAGGAGGTGCGCAACCTCCTCCGCGTCGGCGTCCGAGAACCGCGAGCCGATTCCGAGCGCGCTCTGATCTTCACCAGCGCGTTTCGAAGCGCCATTCGGGTCGCGCGTGAACTGCACGGCCGAGGCATCCGCGAGCGACTCGCGGTTGCGCGACACTGCCGCCTGGATCAGGCGGCCGAAGAAGAGCCGATCCAGCCGAGCGCGAGCACGCACGAGCGCCGCCACGTAGATCACCGACAATTGCGCCGCCGCCCTTGCGGTGCTGCCGCTGCTGCGCGAGGCCGAAGCGCAGGATCGTGCGCGCGATCATCGCGATGACCGTGAGCCCGAACAGCAGGCCGATCAGCCGCGTGTTGATCCGCATGTCGCCGTTCAGGACGTGGCTGAACTCGTGCGCGATGACGCCCTGCAGCTCGTCGCGGTTCAGGTTCACTCAGCGCGCCGCGGGTGACGGTGATCGCGGCGTTCGCGGCGCTGTAGCCGGCGGCGAAGGCGTTGATGCCGGCCTCGCGTTCCGAGCACGTAGACCTGCGGCACCGGCACGCCCGAGGCGATCGCCATCTCCTCGACGACGTTCGCGCAGGCGCTTCGCAGGCGGGTCCGTCGTGTCGGCGCCGACGCCGCGTGCCGCCGAGCTGCTCGGCGACCCTGCTGCCGCCGGCCGCGAGCGAGACGGTGCGCGCGATGCTCGAGATCCCGATCACGCCGAGCACGACGATCGTCGTGAACGCGATGGCGAGCGGATAGCGCGTGAGCGACATGTCCTGGCTCGCGAGCAGGCCGCCGTTGTCGTTGAAGGAGAGGACCGCAATCGTCGTGACCACGACGAAGTCGATCGCGATCACGATGGCGACCACCGCGACCACGAACAGGAAGACCATCCAGCGCGACTGCCGCCGGGTGGCGGCCTGCCGCGCGAAGAAGTCCATCGCCGGTCAGCCCGTCAGGTGAAGCTGACCTTCGGCACTTCGCGCTTCTCGGGAGACTCGATCTCCAGCAGCTGCGCCGGCAGGAAGTTGAAGCTGCCTGCAAAGACGCTGCCCGGGAACATCTCGCGGCGGTTGTTGTAGCCCATCACCGCGTCGTTGTACGACTGGCGCGCGAAGGCGACCTTGTTCTCGGTCGTGGTCAGCTCCTCGGAGAGCTGCATCATGTTCTTGTTCGCCTTGAGGTCCGGGTAGGCCTCGGCGAGGCGCGAACAGCTTTCCAGCGCGCCCGTGAGCGCGCGCCTTCCGCGCCGGCGAGCTGCTGCACCGCGGCCGGGTCGCCGGGTTTGCGGCGGCAGCCTTGCGCCGCCGCTGACGGCCGCGTTTCGCGCCGTGATCACCGCTTCGAGCGTGCCGCGCTCGTGCGCCAGGTAGCCCCTGGCCGTTTCGACGAGGTTCGGGATCAGGTCGTGGCGGCGCGTGAGCTGCACGTCGATCTGCGCGAACGCGTTCTTGTAGCCGTTCCGCGCCGAGACGAGGCCGTTGTAGATGCCGACGACCCAGATCACCAGCAGGACGATGATCGCGAGAATGACCCAACCCATGGCGGTTCTCCCGCTTTAGACCGCGAGATGATACACCGTCAGCGCGCAGGCTCCGCGGGCAGCCGCGCGCGCAGCCACGCCGCGATTTCCTGGATCTCGGGCTGGCGGACCTGGTGCTGCATCGGGTATTCCTTCCACTCGACCTTGTAGCCCGATGAGCGCAGCCAGTTGCAGGCCATGACGCCGGAGGGCCATCGGCAGCACCGGATCGAACTGGCCGTGGCACATCAGGATCGGCGTCTGCCGGTTCTGCCTCGGCGAGCTCGTTCGCAAGCAGGGCCTGCAAGCGGCAGGTAAGCCGACAGCGCGAGTATTCCGGCGAGCGGCTCAGGATGGCGAAGCGCCGCGTTCAGCGCGAGCGCGCCGCCCTGCGAAAAGCCCGCGATCACGATGCGTTCCGAGGCGATGCCAAGCGCGCGCTCCGCCGCGACGAGCTTGCCGACCATGGCGACCGATTCACGGATCCCGGGTTCGTCCGCGCGCCCCTCCGCCGTCAGCGTCTTGATGTCGTACCAGGCCGCGCATGCGCATGCCCATGTTCAGCGTCACGGGCCTCATGGGCGCATGCGGGAACACGAAGCGCAGGCCCGGTTGCCGGCGGCAGCTGCAACTCCGGCACGACCGGCACGAAGTCGTAGGCCATCGGCGCCGAGGCCGATGCAGCCAGATGACGCTCGCCGACGCCGGTGTCGCGGGCGCCAGGACGACGGCGTCCGCGGATTCCTGGATGCGGTGGCTCATGGGCTCAGCAGTTCTGGTATTTCCAGTTGCGCTGCCGGCCGAGCGCCGAGCCATTCGATCGTCGTCGCGAGGCGCCGCTCGCGCGTCGCCTCCTGCTTCGCCTCGGTGAGCCGTTCGACAGTACTCGCGCTGCTGCGCCGAGCGTAGAAGCCGCCTCGAAGTGTCGCGCGCCTTCGCATTCTTCTTCAATGCCGCGACGAGGTACGAAGCGGCGCCTTCACCGGCGGCTTCTTGCGGAGCACCGCGCTTCGGCCGCACGCCTTCACTCGTTGAGGGCGACAGCGGTCCATGATCGCCCGCAGCAGGAGCGCATTCGGCGGCATCTCCGACCAGGGACCGGATCTTCCGCCCGCCCATGCCGCGCGTTCCGCGTTTCTCGGGGAACAGCTTGTCGGCATCCTTCCCGAGCCGTTCCTGCGCCAGGCGCGCTCCAGAAACCATAAGCCGCGTGCCAGCGGACGCCGCCATTCCGCGCGACGATGCTGTTGTGCTCGAAGTGCGGCACGCCCCACTTGAGGGATTCCACGATCTGCGGGTCCGCCTTGTGCATCATGCGCGCGCAACCGCGTCGAGGATCGGGCGCGCAAACGGCGCCGGACTTCCGCGATATAGGCGTCGATGGCTGGATTCTTCATGCCACGATTCTATCGGCGGCGCGTGCACGATCACTCCACCACGCCCAGAGCACAAGGGCCACATCGCCATGCCGGTCCACGCGACCGCTTCGGGACTTGGCGGCGGCGGACCGAGCGTGCTCGCCACTTGCGTCACCGCGAGAAATGCGATGAGCGCCGCGAATCCCCAGGTGCCGGCCGTGCGGTTCGCGCGCGCGCGCCAAGGTAGATCGCGACGCCACCTGCGAGGCACAGCAGCTCGACCGCGAGCGCGAGCATCGGATGTCCCCACAGGCCGAGCCCGAATCGCGCGGTCGCGCCGGGCGCAAGCCGGCAGGTCCGGAAATAATGCGCGTCAGGAGATCGAGGAACCAATGACTCACGACGAGCGCGCCCACCACGCGGGCCGCACGCCAGTCCTTCCGTATCCAGCCATAAGCGCCGCCGCAAACGAGTCCCCAAGAAGACCGCCATGACGAGGCTGTGCGACCACGGGTAATGATCGAATTTCAGTGGATACGGGCTGCCCGCCGGCGCCAGCGATACCCGCTCGATGCCGCGCGATCACGAGCCAGGGCCACAGCAGGTCGAGAATTGCGCCGCGACCAGGAGCGTGCCGAGCGAAGTACGGGGAGCCAGGCGCTTGGCAGCGCAGGCAAGCGCAAAAATGGCCCCCGCGAACATGGGGCCACTATAAAGGAGTGACGTACCTGCGCAGTGCCGGCCAGAACTCCGGCGGCGAGGACGGCCAGCGCGATGACCACGAGGAGGCCTGAATCCGTGGCGGCGGCCGGGCCGCCTGCACGGCTGGCGTTATTTCCAGCCGGTGACGCCAGACGACGACAATCCCGGCCGCGCCGATGCCGACCGCCGTCGCGACATTCGTCCAGGCTTCTGGCGCGCGAGGCTCCACGCGCGGCATGGGCGCGCGCACGCTCGGATTGGCCGCGCAGGTCCGTGCGTGGCGCCGGGCTTTGCGCCGCGACGCGCTGCATGACCCGCGCCTCGAAGCCGGGCGTAGTGTCCAGGATCCGCGAACACGCGCCGCCATCCGCGCATCGAAATGCGTCCGGCCCGGATCGTCGGCGCTCATGCGAGCTCCTCCGCCGCGACGCCGAGCAGGGCGGCTAGGCTCGCGCGGGCGCGATGCAGGTGCGTCTTCACCGTGTTGGCCGGCAGGCCCCATCATCTCGGCCACCTCGTTCACCGGGCGCTCGTCCAGATAATAAAGCGTGATCGCCTGGCGCTGCTTGTCCGGCAGCGCTTCGATGTGCCGGCGCAAGGCCGCGTCGTCGGCCGCCACTGGAGGAGTCGCTGCAACGCCTTCGACTTCGTCGAGCACGGCAGGATCGGACAGCGAGACCGAGCGGCGGCGGCGCGCAGCGCCGAAACCGCGGCATTGCGCGTGATCGCGTAGATCCAGGTCGAGAGCTAGGCGCGGCCGTCGTAGCGCGTGGCAACGCCTGCCAGAGTTTCACGAATACCTCCTGGGCCAGGTCCTTCGGCTGCCGCGCGGTCGCGCAGGATCCCGTACGCGAGCCGAAACGCGACGCCGGTAGGCCGGCACTCAGCCGCTCGAAGGCTTCCTGCCCGCGGTCTGGCCCGGACCAACTGGATGATTTCCGCGTCGGTCGCCATTCAGGTCGGACCTTCTCCCCGGTTGATACGCACCGGCCCGCCTGCCGGTTTCACGCTATTTTATGGGTAGCCGGCGAAACCCCGGGCGGCGATTGCGCGTATCACCCTGCGTGAAGCGAGCGGAATACGGATCGGCAATCTCGACGCGCGTGCTCGAATGCGCGGTGATCGCGGTCGGGGTTTTCCTCGCCGCCGACGGGATCCGCGCGGCGGTCGCGCCGATCTGGAAGGCAATGACCCTGGTATTCGGAATCTAGCGAGGCAACATGCCCATTACAGAAGACCTGATGGCCCTGTTGATCCCGATCTTCGGGATCGTGTTTGGGGTCGGCGTCGCGATCGTCTCGATCGTTGCCGGGCACCGCGAGCGACTGAAGCGCGCGCTGAGCTTCCGCCATCGTGGACGCATCGCGGCGCTCGAGAAAGGTATCGAGCCTCCGCCAGAGCCGGACTTCGACGCCCGGAACAAGCGATCCGGCTCGTTGAAGAGCGGCCTGGTGGGCCTCTTTGTCGGCGTCGTCCTGTATTTTGCGCTGCGCGCGGTCACAGACGAGGACATCGCCCTCTTCGGCCTGATCCCGACCGCGGTGGGCCTCGCGAACCTGATCGCTTATTTCGTCGAGTCGAAGAACGGCAACGGCGACGCGGCGAAACGAAATGCCTGAGAGCCGTTTGTTGCACCATTCTTTCGTGTGCTCGGCCATTGCGTGATCAATGACTGCCATGGATGCCAACGGGCTGTCGGCATTCAGTGCGCTTTCCCGCCCTGCCGCTGGCTGCCATCGGCTGGTGGCTCGAACGGCAATTCGCGCGCGAGGCCATGGGGATTTCCCTGGGGGCGCTCGCGGGACTACGGTCTGCGATCGCGTATCCCGCGATCGTTCTCGGCGTCCTCATTGCAATGCGTGGGTGCCGATGCAATCCGTCCCGCTGCAACAGGTTCCACCCAACGCCGTCCGCGATTTCGCTATCATGGCAGGCGCGATCCCCGCGGCCATCCTGACCGAGGGATTCTTTTCGCGGATGGCTGGTCGCATCTCTCCGTCGCATCGGTCTGGGCACCTGGTGTCCTCGCCGCGAGCAGCGTGATATTTCGCGCTGGCATACGCAGTTCGCTCCACACGGATTTGATCTGCCTGCCGCGCAGATTCCTGTGTACTGTAATAACGCCGCCGTCGTTCGCACCAGGCGCGGACGTTGCGCTCCGGCTCCATTGTCGTTGCGGTCAGCCATGGCCTTTAAACGGCGGCGCCTACGTGCTGTGTTCGGCTATGGCGCAAAATCGGTTCGCTCGGCATCGAGCATCCGGAAGTCTATGGTCCTGAAAGCGGCTATTTTCGCTGCTCCTTGAATATCGCTTTCCTGGTGCCGCTTGCCTGTCCTGCTTTGCCTCGCGGACCCCTGCATTCGACCAGCAGTGGCACCACGCGATGAGCGCCTGGCTACTGACGTCGCCTCGCGCGCTTATTCACATCCTGTCCTGCGCCGCGAATCTGTTCGGCGCAGGGGAGGGAATGAATGGTCGTAAGTTCATGCTGGCCGCGGTCGTCCTGGCTGGGTCGCTGCAGCCGCTGTGGGTCGTATCCGATGAACAAACCGTCAAGGTCGGCGACTGGCGGTGGACGCGTCGTCTTCATCCAGCCCTTACCCAAATCCAATGGAAGCTCGTCGGCGCGGGAGCGACGGTTCCGTCGTCGAAATGGGGGTCTGGACGGATCGCGCCGCGCTGGGAGAAATCTCCGGACGAAAGGTGATCCGGCGGCGCGTTTGATCCACGACAAGGGCGCCGAGGCTACTCAATGTGGTCGACGCGAAAACACTGGCGCCCATCATCAGCCAGGTACACCAATGCCGCCGGCATCTACTATCGTGTGGAATACGATACGGCCGGCACGATCGTCCGATACCAGCGCTCGCCGCAGCCCGGCAACGAGCCTGGACCGCCGCAAACTCGATTCCGCCGCCGCCATGGAACAGGGCGAGGTGAAGACCGCCGCTCCGTACTTCGATTTCAACAGCGGCATGTTCGGGCTGCTGATCGCGGGCTTTCCGCTCGAGCAGGGTTACTCCGCGCGCTTTCCCGTGTTCAGGTCATTCGAACCCGCGGCCGAGCCCGCCTGGATCGACTTCCAGGTCACGAGGCCGGGAGACCGTCCCCGCAGGTCCCGGCAAGACGGTGGAAGCCTGGCGCGTGGTCGTGCATTCGCCGGCGACGGACGAGACGATGATCTTCGATCTCACGAAAGAAGCGCCTTACATCATCCGGCTGCAGCAAGTCCTGGATGGACCGGGACTGGACCTTTGAAATGATGTGACCGGCCGGGCGGGGCCGGCCGTCAGCCGCCGATGACGATGCGGGCGAGCGTCCCGCGCGGGGCGCGCGGCTCGAGGGTGAGCACGCCCGACTGGCCGAAGCAGAGCCGCAGGCGTTCGGCGACATTCGCAAGGCCGTGACCGAGGGCAGCTGCGCCGCCTCGTCCGGGCGGACGCCGCGGCCGTCGTCCTCGACCTCGATGACAGAGTTCGGAGCCGCGCGCGTAAACGCGCACGTCCACGTTCAGCGCCCTCGAGGATTCCATGCCGTGGCGGATCGAGTTCTCGATCAGCGGCTGAACGATGAGCGCCGGGACGCGCCGCTCGCCGAGGCTCGCCGGCATCGAGACGCAATAGTGGAACTGCTGGTCGAAGCGCAGCTTGCAGAGCTTCAGGTAGCTCTGCAGGAAATCCATCTCGTCGCCCAGCGTGAGGTTGAGGTCGCTGCCGCTGCGCATCGCCATGCGCAGGAGCTCGCCGAGCCGGCCGATCGCGTCGAAGGCGCGGTCGCGGTCGCCGACCTGCACCAGGCTCGCGATCGCGTTCAGGCTGTTCAGCAGGAAATGCGGGTTGATCTGCGCCTGCAGCGGCGAGCAGGCGCGCATCGGCGAGCTGCGCCACGAGCCTTGCGCCGCGCAGTTCCGTCTGCGCCGAGTCCCAGATCGCGGCGAGCCGCAGGCGGTGGCTGCGCACCGCGGCAAACGCCGCGAGCGCGATCGCGAGGATGCCGAGTTCATCGCCCAGAACGCGGGTCCCGCCGGACCGATGAAATAGATGTCGAACAGCTGCTCAAGCGTCGGCTTGAGGTCGTGGCGGATGATGTAACTGAAGTACGACATCGCCGTCGACCCGGTGAGCGCGATGCCGCTCCAGGCGACCAGCATCGACGTCCGCAGCACGCCGGTTCGGGCCCTGGATGGTCAGGTGCAGCGAACGGTAGAGCGGCGGGCTCACCAGCACCCAGAAGAGATAGTGCGGGATCATCGCCATCATCGTGTCGATGAAGGTGACCTCGAGGCCCTGCGCCTCGTAGTTCACGTAGAGGCCGAACCCCACCGAGAATGCCATCGCGAGCCAGGTGCCGGCGAGCGTCCACCAGCGCACCGGCCGGTCGCCGATCAGCCGCTCGGCATCGCTCGTCCGCACCGGGGCGACTTCCTCGCTCGTCAGCGTCGCCGGCCTGACGACGCCGGGATCGATTCCATCCACGAGGGGGCGGCCGACGCGGGTGGCCATCAGTTGTCCTTGCTGCCGATGCCGGACAGGAGCTTCTCGAGGATCTCGCGGCGCGCGCGGCCCATCGGCAGCGCCTGCCCGCCGTGCAGGTAGATGTTGTAGCGGCCGTCGCCGCTCGAGCGCACTTCGCGCACGTGCGCCGCATTCACGATCGCGGAACGGTGGATGCGGAAGAAGCGCCGGGGATCGAGCTCGCACTCGAGCGAGGCGAGCGTGCGGGACAGGAGGTACTCGCCGTTCTTGGTATGGACGCGGCTGTACTGGCTCGCGCCCTGATCCACGAGATGTCGCTGACCTCGAGCGCGAACATGCGCCGGCGGACCCGGATCGTCATCTGGTCGGCGTATTTCTGCGCCGGCAGCTCGGCATGCGGCCTCGGCGCTGCCGTTCACGCTGACCGCGCCGGCGATCTGGCGCGCAGTCCCGCGACGCGATGCTCCGCGATGCGCTTCTTGGCGCGCATCACGCTGCCGATGAAGCGCTCGCGCTGCACCGGCTTCACGAGATAGTCCGCCGCCTGCACTTCGAATGCGGGCAGCGCGAATTCCGGGTGCGCGGTGACGAAGATGACGTAGGGCGCGGGCTCGGCGAGGTCCTGCAGCACCTCGAGTCCGCTGCCGCCCGGCATCTCGATGTCCATGAAGACGAGGTCGGGCTGGTGCTCGCTGATCTTGCGTCGCGCTTCGTTTGCGGACGCGGCTTCGCCGACGACCTGAACGTCGTCATCGGACGCCAGTAACGAGCGCAGCATGCGACGACCGAGTTCTTCGTCGTCGACGATCAGCGCCCGCACTCCCTGTTCGTGCCGTTGTCTGCCATGTCGAGCTCGCCCGCCAAGGCCGTTGGCATTCTGCAACATGAGATGCGGGAACCCTGCAGTTCGTTCCGCAAAACTTGCGAACTGCCGGGAAGCTTTGCCAAGTGCCGGTTTTTCTGACGCCCCCCACCGTAAGGTCTGAGCACGCAACAGACCTCCGTGACGAGCCTTTGTTGCCCGTAAACAACGGCAAATTCGGCGACACCACGGGTCGGTTGTTTCATGCAACCAACCGGGCGGCCACGGCTGCCCGCGGGAGGAAGACAGCAATGGAACGTAAACACCAGGTCGCGTCGGCCGTCCGTCGCGCACTCATCATGGGTGCGTTGACTGCGGCTGGGGCGGCACCTGCGCTTGCGCAGGAAAACCTGGGTGAAATCGTCGTCACGGGCTCGCGCATCCGAAGCGCGAACCTCGAGTCGACTTCACCCGTCACGCAGGTTACCGCTGCGGATGTCGTGACGCAGGGCGTCACCCGCATCGAAGACCTCGTCAACCAGTTGCCGCAGGCTTTTGCGGCGCAAAACGTCACGCTATCGAACGGCGCCACCGGCACGGCGACCCTGAACCTTCGCGGTCTCGGGTCTCCCCGCACCCTGGTCCTGATCGACGGCCGCCGCATGCCCTATGGCGGTGTGACCTCCGCGTCCGCGGCGCCGGATATGCAACCAGATTCCGACGTCGATGATCGAGCGGGTCGACATCCTCACGGGCGGCGCGTCTGCGGTCTACGGCTCGGATGCCGTGGCCGGCGTCGTCAACTTCGTGATGAAGAAGGACTTCGAGGGCGTGAAGTCACCAGCCAGTACAACTTCTACTGGCATGAGAACGACTACAGCGGTCCCGGCGAGACCAAGTTCCGCGACGTCATCGCAGGACGTGCGGCAACCAACCCCAGCCAGTTCGCGCTGCCGGCCGACTCCGTGACCGACGGCGAGGGCAAGGAGCTCACGCTGACGGTCGGCGTCAACAGTGGCGACGGCCGCGGCAACATCACCGCGTATGCGACGGTGTTCGCACAGCGAAGCCGTGCTGCAGGCGGACCGCGACTATTCGGCGTGCACACTGGCAGCAGAGCCCGACGGAGAGCTTCGCCTGCGGCGGTTCAGCGACCAATGCCGGCGGCACGTTCACGAACTTTCCTGCCCGTGACTGATCCGGCGCTACTACGCGCTGACAGTTGATTCGATCAATGCCATGCGCGACACGGACGCGCTGACCAATGGGGAGAGCAATGACCTGTACAACTACGGCCCGCTGAATTACTACCAGCGCCCGGAGCGTCGTTACAGTCTCGGTGCGATGGGCCACTACGAGTTCGGAGAGCATGCGGACGTCTACACGCAGCTGATGTACTCGGACTACGAGTCGCTGGCGCAGATCGCGCCGGGCGGCAACTTCGGCGACACGACCACGATCAATTGCGATAATCCGCTGTTCCCAGCAGGGCAGCCTCGCAACGATCGGCTGCGGTCCCGCCGAGATCGCTGCGGGCACGAGCGTCCCGATGTACATCCTGCGGCGTAACGTCGAGGGCGGCGGACGGCAGCAGTCGTTCGCGAACTCCTCGTTCCGCATCGTCGGGGGCGTACGTGGCGCCATCAACGAGGCGTGGGGCTACGATGCCTCGGATGCAGCATTCAAACACCACGGTCAATGCGACGACGCTCAACTACTTCGTCGTCAACCGGATGCAGAATGCGCTGGACGTCATCGACGTCGGCGGCGTGCCGACCTGCCGCTCCGTCGTGGATGGCAGCGACCTGAACTGCGTGCCCTGAACCCGTTCGTCCGCGAACGGCGTCAACCAGGCCCAGCTCGACTACCTGCAGGCCCCAGGCATCCAGACCGGCCGTATCAGCCAGGAAATCTACAACGGCGTGGTCAACGGTGACCTCGGTGTCTACGGCGTCAAGATCGCCGCTGGGCGAGCGACGGCATCCAGGTGGTGTTTGGCGCCGAGTATCGCCGCGATGCACTGCACAACGAAGTCGACGCGCTGCAGACGGCCAACCAGCTTTCTGGCGCCGGCGGTGCGGTGATCGGCATCGAGCGGCGCGACGAAGGTCAATGACCTCTTCATGGAAGCCCGGGTCCCGCTCGCTCAGGACCAGGCCTTCGCGGAGAGCCTCTCCTTCGACACCGCCTACCGTTACTCCGACTACGGTGACGGCGTGCAGACCGATACGTACAAGTTTGGCCTCGAGTGGGCGCCGATTGCGGATGTCCGCCTGCGTGGCACTTACCAGCGTGCGGTCCGTGCGGCCAACATCGTGGAGCTGTTCACGGCACAGGGCTTCAACCTGTTCGATGCGACGGGTGATCCCTGCGGCGCGGCGGCGCGCGATCCGGAAGCCAGTGTCCAGGAGTGCGTGGACTCGGGCGTGCCGCTCGCGAACGTCGGGGTCGGGTGTCCTCGACAGCCCGGCGGGTCAGTACCAGTTCCTCCAGGGCGGCAACGCGGACCTGATTCCGGAAACGTCGGATACCTACTCGTACGGCATCGTGTTGCAGCCGCGCTGGGTGCCGGGTCTGCGATCACGGTCGACTACTTCGACATCAAGATCGATGACACGATCACCACGTTCGGCTCGCCGAACACCTGGACGGCCTGCTACGCCAACAACGACCCGGCTGCGTGCGATCGCATCAACCGCAACCCGAACGGGCAGTTGTGGATCGGCCAGGGCCATGTGGTGGACACCAACATCAACATCGGCTCGTTGTCGACGACTGGCTATGACGTCAACATCGCGTACACGGGTGTGGAGATTGGCCGCTTCGGCAGCCTGTCCTTCAACATGACCGGCACGTACGTGGTTGATCTCATCACCCAGCCGGCCCCGGGGGATCGACCTCCATCCGAACCCGAACAAGTTCAGCGATACGTACGACTGCGTTGGCTTCTATTCGTCCGGTGTGCCTGACGCCGACCCCGCAGTGGCGCCATCGCTTCCGGACGAGCCTGGCAGACACCGTGGGACGTCGACCTGTCGTTCACGTGGCGTCACTACGGCGAGACCACCGGCCTCGAACGGGCCGAACGCTGCAGCTTGCCCGACAACCGCCTCGACCACACGCTCGCAGCGGAGGACTATTTCGACCTCGCGGCGAACTGGGCGATCACGGAGAAGGCTGGCATCTACGCTCGGTATCAACAACGTGCTCGACGACAACCCGTCGCTCAGCGCGAGTGTGGGTACGACCGGCAACGGCAACACCTACCCGCAGACATACGACGCCCTCGGTCGCTATGTGTTCCTGCGCGCATCGGTGGACTTCTGAGAATCCTGTCCTAGAAAGTTCGCTTCACCACTTCGCGGCGGCCTTCGCCGCCGCTTTTTTGCCCCGAGCCCGCCGAGGAGCCGGTGCAGGGTCTCGCGGCGTGCGCGGCCCAATAGGGAGCGCCTCCCCGCCCTGCAGGTACACGTTGCAGCGCCCGTCGCCGCGCGACATCACCTCGCGCACGTAGGTCGCGTTGACGATCGCCGAGCGGTGGATGCGGAAGAAGCGCATCGGGTCTAGCTCGCACTCGAGCGATGACAGGGAGCGCGACAGCAGGTACTCGCCGCCTTCGCATGCACGCGGCTGTACTGGCTCGCGCCCTCGATCCAGGTGATGTCGGCGACCGGCAGCGCGAACATGCGCCTGCGCACGCGGATCGTCATCTGGTCGGCAAAGCGCGACCCGGAAGGGCCGGCCCGAAGCGGCGCGAGCCCCTGCATCGCCGCGGCGGCGCCCGCGATCTCGAGCGCGAGCCCGGCGATGCGCCGCTCGGCCAGGCGCGCTTGCGCACGCGGCCGAGGCAGAGCGCGATCCGTCTGCGCTGCAGCGGCTTCACGAGGTAATCCACGGCCTCGAGGTCGAAATCCGGCAGCGCGCGCCCGGGATGCGCGGTCATGACCGCGAGGCAGGGCGGATCGGCCACGCGCAGTGGTCTCGATGCCGGCGGCGCCCGGCATGTCGATGTCGAGCAGCACGAAATCCGGCTGCGTGTCTCGATCATGCGCCAGCCTGCGGCGCCGTGGCCGCATCGCAGGCGGATTCCAGCGGCTCGATCGAGTCGAGCATCGCGCGGATTCTCGCGCGCTCCGATTCGTCGCCGCACGCGATCACCACCCGCAACCGTCCCGTGCCATTTGCCGCCATTGAGAACCCAGCCTCCAAGGACTTCCGCCGTTCTGCAGGTGTAGATGCGTGCGCCTGTGGCTTCGTTCCGACGCGATGCGTTCATCCATTGCGAACAATCGTTGCGTGCCGGCGACGACGCGGCGCGCGCGCGCTGCCTGCGAAGCGGCGGATTCCGACCGCGAGCGGCGGGCGCATTGCGGAACCGCTGTCGCAACAAGGCATTGCGCGCGCAATTATCCGGCGCGCGGGTTGCGGGACCGCTTTGTCATCGCGCACTGATTGCCACGCCGCGTTGCTAGCGTCCGCGCATGAGCGAACGGGTCTGCCGTTCGCGGGAGGAACTGCAATGGTACGCAGCAACAAATCGCGGCCGCCGTGCGTCGCGCGCTCCTCATGAGCGCGGTGACGGCCGCCGGCGTCGCGGGCCCTGCCCTCGCGCAGGAAAACATCGGTGAGATCGTGGTCACGGGAACCTGCATCACGAACAAGAACCTCGAGTCGACCACGCCCGGTGACGCAGGTCACCGCGGCGGACGTCGTGACGCAGGGCGTCACCCGCATCGAGGACCTCGTCAACCAGCTGCCGCAGGCCTTCGCTGCGCAGAACGTCACGGTCGCGAACGGCGCGACGGGCTCCGCGACGCTGGACCTGCGCCATCTCGGCTCGCCGCGCACGCTGGTCCTGATCGACGGCCGCCGCATGCCCTACGGCGGCGTCCAGCGCGGCGTGCCGCGGCGCCGGACATCAACCAGATTCCGACGCAGATGGTCGAACGTGTCGACGTCCTGACCGGCGGCGCTCCGCCGTGTATGGCTCGGATGCCGTCGCCGGCGTCGTCAACTTCATCATGAAGAAGGACTTCGAGGGCGTCTCGGTCACTTCCCAGTACAACTTCTACTCGGCACGAGAACGACTACAGCGGCCCGGGCCAGGTGAAGCTGCGCGACACCATCGCGGGCCTTGCCGCGACCAATCCGTCGCAGTACACTCCTGCCGGACGACACCGTGACCGACGGCGAAGGCAAGGAGCTTCGCTGATGGTCGGCGTCAACAGCGGCGACGGGCGCGGCAACCTCACGGCGTACGCCACCGTGTATGACAGCGACGCCGTGCTCCAGGGCGACCGCGACTACTCGGCCTGCTCGGTCAACGGAACCCGGTGGGATCCTTCACCTGCGGCGGATCTTCGGTCAACGCGGGCGGCATCTTCACCACGGACTTCACGAACCACGTCTATACCGTGGATACCGCCGATTCTTTCCGCCCGTCGGATGCGCTCAGCAATACCGCGAGCGCCGACCTGTACAACTTCGGCCCGCTCAACCATTACCAGCGTCCGGAACGCCGCTACAGCCTCGGCGCGATGGGTCACTACGAGTTCGGCGAGCACGCCGACGTGTACACGCAGCTCATGTTCAACGACTACGAGTCGATCGCGCAGGTGGCCCCGGGCGGCAACTTCTTCAACACGGGATCGGTCAACTGCGACAACCCGTTCCTGCCGGTCAACAGCCTCGCCGACATCGGCTGCGGCCCGGCCGAAGTTGCGAACGGCGACTCGGTGACGCTGTACATCGGGCGGCGCAACGTCGAGGGCGGCGGACGCCTGCAGACCTTCGCGAACTCCTCGTTCCGCACGGTCGCGGGCGTGCGCGGCGCCATCGACGAGGCCTGGGGCTATGACGTCTCGGCGCAGTACTCGAGCGTCTCCGTCAACACGGGAACGCAGAACTACTTCGTCAAGAGCCGGCTGCGTCCGCGCCGTCGACGTCATCAACGTCAACGGCGTGCCGACCTGCCGCTCGGTGGTCGACGGCTCGGATCCGCTGTGCGTCCCCTGGAATCCGTTCCAGCCGGGCGGCGTGACCCAGGACCAGCTCGACTACCTGCAGGCGGACGGCCTGCAGATCGGCCGCATCAGCCAGGAGATCTACAACGGCGTGGTGAACGGCGACCTCGGCGCATATGGCATCAAGTCGCCGCTTGCGACCGACGGCATCCAGGTGGTGTTCGGCGCGGAATATCGCCGGGATGAGCTGCGCAACGACGTCGACGCGCTGCAGGAGCAGGACCAGTTCTCCGGCGCCGGCGGCGCCGTGATCGGCATCCAGGGCGCGACCAAGGCGCAGGACCTCTTCATGGAAGCGCGCATCCCCATCGCCCAGGACCGGACATTCGCGGAGAGCCTCTCCTTCGACACCGCCTACCGCTACTCGGACTACGGTGACGGCGTGCAGACCGACACCTACAAGTTCGGCCTCGAATGGGCGCCGGTCGCCGACGTCCGCCTGCGTGCCAGCTACCAGAAGGCGGTCCGCGCCGCCAACATCATCGAGCTCTTCACGGCGCAGGGCCTGAACCTGTTCGATGCCCCGGGCGATCCCTGTGGCGCCGCGGCGCGCGATCCGGAAGCGAGCGACGCGGAGTGCATTGCGACCGGCGTGCCGGCGGGCGTCGTCGGTTCTCCGTCACTCGACAGCCCGGGCGCGCAGTACTACTTCAAGCAGGGCGGCAACACGGACCTGACGCCGGAGGAAGCCGACACCTACTCCTACGGCATCGTGCTGCAGCCGCGCTGGGTCCCGGGCCTCTCCGTCACCGTGGACTACTTCGACATCAAGATCGACAACGTGATCTCGACCTTCGGTTCGAACAACACCTGGACCGCCTGCTACGGCAACAACGACCCGGCGGCCTGCGCGCGCATCCACCGCACGCCCGGCACGGGCCAGCTGTGGACGAATGGCAGCGGATTCGTCGACGACTTCAACGTCAACATCGGTTCGCTCTCGACGAACGGCTACGACATCAATATCGGGTACACGGGTCTCGAGATGGGCCGCTTCGGCAGCCTGTCCTTCAGCATGACCGGCACGTACCTGGTCGACCTCATCACGCAGCCGGCGCCGGAATCGACCTGCAGCCGGGCCCCGGCGTTCGCGACTGGTACGACTGCGCCGGCTTCTACTCGACCGTCTGCGGTACTCCCAACCCGCAGTGGCGCCACCGGTTCCGCACGAGCTGGCAGACTCCATGGGACGTGGACCTGTCGTTCACCTGGCGACATTACGGCGAGGTCACCGGACTTACGCAGGCGAACCTGAAATGCCCAACAATCAGCTCGATCGCGAGCTGCCGGCGGAGGACTATTTCGACCTGGCCGCAAACCGGGCCATCACCGAGAAGGCCGGCGTGACGCTCGGGATCAACAACGTGCTCGACGACAACCCGTCCGTCAGCGGCTCGGTGGGAACGACCGGCAACGGCAACACGTTCCCGCAGACCTACGACGCGCTCGGGCGCTACGTCTTCCTGCGCGCGACCGTGGAGTTCTGATCCTCAAGACGTCGGGGACTGTCCCCTTCAGCACTGCTGACAGTTCCGCTGCGCAGGCCTTCGCTGAAGGGGACTGTCCCCTCCTCTGCTTAATTCGCCGGGGCCGGCCAGCGCCGCAACTGCCGCACCATCGTCGAGCGCGAGTTGAAGCCGACCCGGCGCGCCACCTGGCTCATGCCGAGCGACTTCGAATCGAGAGCAGGCGGTGCGCCGCGAGCGCGCGCTTGCTGCAGGTAGGCGTGCGGCGTGATGCCGTGCAGCTCCGTGAAGAGCCGCAGGAAATGGAATTTCGAAAGGCAGGCGGCGGCCGACATCTCGGCGAGGCCGATGCCCTTGTCGTAGCTCGCGTGACCAGATCGACTGCGAGCGCGCAAGCCGGCGGGAGATCTCCCGCTGTGTCGCCGTCTTGAGTGCCGGCAGCTTCTGCATCTGCCCGGTCGCCCTGCGATGGTGGGCGAGCATGCGCTCGAGCAGGAACTGGAACTGCTCCTCGTACCAGTCGCCGTCGTCCACGCCCGACCTCACCGCGTAACGCAGGTAGCGCAGCACCGGGCGAGACGATCGCATCGTGCGGCTGCAGGACCTCCGCGAACTCGACCGGGCGCGCAGAGTCGCCGGCGCCTTCGACCAGGGCGCGCCTCGATCGGCGTCTTGAGCGCGCCGAGGACCTCCTCGGCCATTCCCGGCCGGAAGAAGAGTCGAGAACGACTCGATGTCGACGTTCGATCTCGAACCGGCTCGCGTACATGCGGTTGTCATTCATGATGAGGAAGCTGTCGTCGTCGACCGCGATCGAACGGCCGTCGACGTAATAGCGCTCGCGCCCGCCGCGCGCGAGCTTGACCGAGAGCCGTTGCTGGAATGGCAGGTACTCGGCGTTGCGGCCGAGGCCGGAGACGATGCAGTTCTCCCTTGCCCCAGTGGGTGTAGAACCATCGCCGGTAAGCCGCATTCGCCGGGTGCGGCTTCAGGCTGGTCGAAATCCGGCATCTCCCGAAAGAGAAATACGCTACGCATGCAGGTCCAGTGTAATGACCGCTCTCTTGAGCGAACCCCCGCTCGCAAACCCAGGGACTGTCGACCTTTGCGGTCCTCCGCAAGGGGACTGTCCCCTCCGGAAAATGATGAGTGCTCCCTTTAGAGGAGTCAGAGGTTGCCGCGTTCCCAGGGGCCCCAGATGGCGAACGTGATGCCCGGCGTCTGGATGTTGGCGAAGAGCACCTCGCCGTTCGCGTCGAAGCAGGCGCCCGCCCATTCCTCGCCTCGGTAATCCTTCGGCGAGACGTGCTTCGCCAGCAGTCACGAGCAGCTTGCGGCTGAGGTGGATGTTGTTCTTTGCGAACGCATAGGAATCGCCCTCGCCCGTGAGGGCGATGAGCCGCGTGCCGGGTCCGTAGCGATCTGTCACCGGGTCACCGTCCTCGCAGAGCAGGATCGCACCGCGCGGGCTCACGGTGATGTTGTCGATGTTGTCGGCGACGAGCTGGCGACCTGAGACGAAGATCGCGCGCAGCGTGCCCTCCGCCGGATCGAGCTCCCAGATCGCGCCGTCGCCATGTCCGGCACGCGACCGACGCGGTTTACGCCCGCCTCGGAGTCGACGATGTAAAACTTTCCGGCGCGATGGCACACACCCTCCACCTTGGCCATCCTGACGCCGCCAGCCGCGGTCGCCTGCAGGAATGGACCGCTGCCCGTGTCGCCTGCGCGCGTGACTTCTGGACTGCACGCTGCCGGGATCGGCGTCCGGATGCTCGATGTCCACCCATTCGATGGGATGCACTTCGCTCAGCACGGGCCTGCGCAAGTCCACGTTCGCGCGGCCGACGACGCGCGGCGCCTGCAGGCGCCCGCCTGCCTCGTAGCTGCCCGGCAGGCCGCTCGCGTCGTGCGGGATGAACCGGTAGAAGCACGAGTTGCCCGGATTGTCCTCGGTCAGGTAGGCGATCTTCGTGGCAGGATCGATCGACACCGCCTCGTGCTTCATGCGGCCCATGTCGACGATCGGTTTCGCGGTCGTCTCCGCGGCCTGCGCGCGCACTTCGAATACGTAGCCGTGCCGGCGCCCACCTCGCGACGTGAGGTCGATGACGGTCTCTTCGCAGGAAAGCCAGGTGCCCCACGGCGTCGCTCCGCCCGCGCAGTTGTAGATCGTGCCGCCGAGCGAGGCTCGACGCTCGCCCACTGCCTGCCGCGGAACTGGAGCGTCGTCGTGCCCCCGCCCGGCAGGATGCCGTTCTTGCCCGACGGACGCATCGTAGAGCGCTGGCGAGACGATCGGACTGCCTCTGGCGCGCTCGTGATTGCGCACGATCGTGACCTCGAGCGCTTCGCCGCGGCCCTGCGTGAGAATGGCGCCCATCCCATCGTGCTGGTCCGGCGTCGGCGCGCCGTTCGTCATCGGATCGCCCGCCCACGAATACGTGCGGTACTCGAATCCTTCCGGGCAGCAGGATCAGCGGCAGGCCGGTCTCGAGGTCCGCGGACCTCTTGCAGCGGGCCGTAGGGGCCCTCGACGAACTGTGACGCGCGCGGCGCGCCACTGCGCGCCGCGAATGCAGTGCGGTGAGCACGGCGACCAGCGAGGCTGAGCCCGCCAGGAAACTGCGTCGATTCATGCGCGCTGGCATCCGCGCATTCTAGTCGCTCGCGGATGACGGGCCGATGAAGGGACGCGCCCCTTCATGGATTCGTGAAGGGGACGCACCCCTTTGTGGATATGAAGGGGAGCGTCCCCTTTGGTTCCGGATTCGTCAGGCGCGATCGACGCGGCAGGCATAGCAGCCGCGCCGCGCGAAATGGATGTGCAGGTAGGCAACGTCCGCGCGGGCGAGGTAACGCTCGATGAGCGGCGCGGCGTCCGGACCGTCCACCACCTCCGCGTCCACCATCTCGTCCGCCGCGTCGTAGGCGCGAACCGATAGCGGGCGCAGCGTCAGGTACGTCGGCAGGCGGTTCATGATGCGCGCCGCCTCGGTGCGGCCGCGGCGCACGAAGACCGGCCCCGAGGCGCGATACGGCGAACGGCTGTCCTGGTGGGTGAACGGCAGCAGGAGCACGTCCTCGCCGACCGGCGCATCTTCGAGGCTGATGCGGCAGGGAAAGCCGACCGGCTTGTCCACGCGCATCCAGCGCATGCCGCGCTCGGCAAGCGCGGCCTCATCGAGGGCGAAGAACTGCTCGAACGTGGCGGGTTCGAGTCCGCGTAGCTGGTAGTTCATCGGGCACAGGATAGGCCGATGCCTTCCGTGTCGCAGCCCGGTTCTTGCGGTGGCGGCGGACGCTTGATGTAGTCGAACAGGTCGTCGCGCGCCTCCTTGCTGCCGACGGCGACGTTGCACATCCGGACGCCGTTACGGCCGTCGTGGATACCCTTCAACGTGAGGCTGCGCGACGAGACCGAGACCCAGCAATTGTCCGAGACCCAGATGATCGTCTCGCCCTCGGGCGTCGTTACCGTCGTGCCGACGCGCGGCAGGGGCTGCGGCCAGATCGAGGGTGGGTATTGGTCCCTTGGGGCGCTCTGCCGGCCTTGTGGGGAACTCGCCGAAGGGGCGATAGGGCGGCGCGGCCGTCAAGCCCTTTGCAAAATCGCGGGCCTCGGCGCTCCAGTCGGGCGGCGCCTGCGGTGAAACCTCGGGGGCCGGAACGGAAAACGGCGCGGCGGTGATCGGCGCGACGCGCGGGGGCGGCAGTGCGGACTCGACCGGCGGCGGGGCGGCAGCGCCGTCTCCGGCTCCGGCAGCCAGGCGATGTCGAGCTCTTCGGCCAGCTTTTCCGGCAGGTCGAACCTCAGCGCCAGGAGCCACAGGATGACGGTCAGGTGCAGGAGTGCCGTTGCACCCAGCGCCGTCGCGCGGGATCTGTCCCAGCTCAAAGGCAATCTCACGCTTACCCCCGCGACCGTCCATTCCGACCGACGGCCGTGCTCCCGGGTTCGCGGGAAATTACTATATCTTTATATTTCAGATAGTTACGTCAGCAGCCGCGGCCGGTTTTTGCTGAGCGGACAGGCCACGGTTAGGATCGCGGGCAGCGGCACCGGGTTAACAGGGCCGCGTCCATAACGACATCAGGGGGATAACAGTGAATCCATTCAAGATCATTGGCTGGGTAGCGATCGCGATTGCCGTAGTCGGCGCATTCGTCGACGGTGGCATACCGTACGGCGGCTTGCTGCTTCTGTTGCTTGGCCTCGCGGGCGGCGTTGCCGTTGCGGCGGAGGACCATGTCCGCGTACTGGTGACGGCACTCGGTGCTGACCGGGCTTTCGGGCGTCTTCGCCGCGAACCTCCCGGAAGTCGGCGGGTACCTGACGAGCATCTTCAGCTCGGCCGGCACCTTCGTCGCCGGTGCCGCTTTCACGATCATTTCGCGCAACATCTGGAGGCGCTACAAGCCCTGACCCCGGCACGCAGGACGCGGCCAACTGAAGGCCCGCCCGCAAGGCGGGCCTTTTTCATGGGAGCCGGTTTCAGCCGATCAGCGCGGTCAGCGCCGGGCGATGTTGAAGTGCAGGCGCGTGTCCTGGTGACGGTCGTCGACCTTGGCGGCGCCGGTCGCGACCAGGACATAGAGGATGTTGAGCGCCTGCAAGGCGTCGCGCACGCCCGCGCTGCGCGAGCGCGTGGCGAGCCTGCTTGGCGGTCACGTCCTGCTTGCCCGCGTAACTCTTGCGGATCCGGTTCACCGCGTCGCGGCTCACGAGATTGAAGTAGCCGCTCGCGCGCTTGGTGCGCGACGCCGACATCACGACATAGCCGGGCGCGCTTTCGAAGACGTAATACGTCTGCCGCTTGCCCATCGCTTCGCCGCAGTACTGGAGCCCCTTGGCCAGGCCTCGGATGTTCATAGCCATCCCCTTTCCGCTAACCGCCTTGTTCTATCTTTAAATCAGAAGGTGACGCTCACTCTTCGTAAAGGTGACGCTCCGCTTCTTTCCTCAAACGTGGAGCGTCACCTTTACGAAGAGGTGGGCGCTGGCCCATTCCTCGAACCACTTGCTGAGGCGCAGCGCGACGCGATCGGCGCTGGCCGCGCGCGAACCAATGCTCGCGCGCACCGCGGCCGCGAGCGGGCGGCCGGCCGACGAGCGCCTGCAACAACCTGAACTGCTCCGGTTCCTGGTCGCGACGGAACACCTGGTAGCCGCGGCGGAAAACGATCACGTGCGTCGCGCGCGGCCGCGGAATGCGCGGCTGCTCGCCGCGACGCTTCGCGGTCATGTACGCGTTCGCGGGATAGCGAAGCTTCAGCAGCCGCAGCGCCGGATCTCACCCGGAGCGTCGCTGCTTCCGTACCCGATCGTCGCGAACTCCGCCGCCGTCATGGGCGCAGCCATCGGCGCGTCGAAGACATCCTCCATCGCCCGCTCGATGCGCGCGACGTCCACGGCAAGCCCGTGACGACCCGACCGCGGCAGCGTCCGCGCCAGGAAGTCCGGAAACTTCGCGCTCAGGGAATTCAGCGTCCGCGTGCGCGAGGGATTCTTCGCCACGAAGCGCCGGCAGCTGGCCGCGAACGCATGCTCACCGAGGATCTGCCGCGTCGTCGGATACTCGCCTTCCATCACCTCGATCAGCCGCGCGTAGTACATGTGCGCGTAGATCCCGAGGCGCTCGGCCGAGACTCAGGCTCTTCGACGGCAGGACGACGGATCTCGAGGTCCCGCGCGGCCTCGGCGACGAGTGCGCGGGCCTCGCGCGACCTGATTCCGGCCTCGGCGCCCGATGGATTCATGACGACCGCCTGCATCCAGGACTCGAGCGTCCGAAGGTCCGACGCCGCCCTCACGCCGCCACCTGCCTGGTCCGCGTTCCGGAACCGCGCGGCCTTCCTAACCTCTTGTTGCAGAACGGAAAACTTCGGAATCTGGGCATCCCATTCGAGCAGGGTCGCACGCCGCCCTGCGCGTGCATGCACGCGGCGTAGAGGTCCCAGACCGCATCGATCACTCGCCCGTCGTGGGTGTCGATGCAATGCGTTCCGTTGTCGGTGTGGCCCGCGAGGTGAATCTGCACCACGTGCTCGTAGGGGATCGCATCGAGGTAGGCGACCGGGTCGAGGTCATGGTTGCGGCAGGTCACGTAGACGTTGTTCACGTCCAGCAATAGGGCGCAGTCCGCCTCGACGGCGAGCCGCGCGATGAATTCTTCCTCGGGCATCGAGGATGCCGCGAAGCTCAGATAGGTGGACGGGTTCTCGAGCACGAGCGGCTGCTCGAGGTAGGTCCTGGATGATCTTCACCCGCGACACCATGTGGCGCAGGCCTTCCTCGGTATAGGGCACCGGGTAGAGGTCGTGGCCGTTCACGCCATTCACGCCGGTCCAGCAGATGTGATCGCCGAGCCACTTCGCGCGCACGCGCCTGGACAGCGCCTTCAGCTTGTCGAGGAACTCGAAATCGATCGGATCCGTGCTGCCGACCGAGAGGCAGACGCCGTGCATCGCGATCGGGTAGCGCTCGGCAATCTGGTCGAGGAAGTGGAGCGGCCGGCCCTCGGTGTCGATGAAGTTTTCCGAAACGATCTCGAACCAGTCCATCGCCGGCCATTTCTCGGTGATGTGCCGGAAATGCTGCGTGCGCAAGCCGACGCCGAGACCGAGGTCCGGCAGGCCCCAGCGGTTGCGCCGTGGCGCGCGGGTTGGATGTCGGCTCGTCGGGCCGTTTCATGTGATTGCGATTCGGGAAGATGGCTGCCATCCGGGCCGGGTGGCCCGGATGGCAGCCCGTTCGACAGTCAGACCTTAGCCTTTGAGATGCGCCGGATCGACTGGCGTCTTGCAGCCGCCCTTGCCCTTGCAGCTGTTCTTGCCGGCGCAGCCTGCCGTCGCCGCCTCTTACAGCCGCCCTGTCCCTTGCACGCATTCTTGCCTGCGCAGTCGTGCGTCGGCAGCTTGACAGATCGGGTTCTTTTTTTCTTCAGCCCCGTAGGCGATCTGCGCGCCCGGCGAGCAGGCCGCCCGTGACGCCCAGCATGACCTTTCCAAAATCACGACGATTCATAGCCATGTTCAGTCTCCTCTCTTTCACCGGTAAAAAGTCGGGCCGGCATCCCGACCACCATTCGACAACGATACTACGTTGACCCGGCCTCAGCCGCCCATGTGCGCGGGGTCGACCGGAACGCTGCAACCGCCCTTGCCCTTGCAGGAGTTCTTGCCGGCGCAGCCTCGCGTCGCCACCCTTGCAGCCGCCCTGGCCCTTGCAGGAGTTCTTGCCCGCGCAATCGTGCCTGGCGCTGGCAGCGGCGCAACCGCCCTTGCCCTTGCAGGAGTTCTTGCCGGCGCAGCCGCCGTCGCCGGTCTTGCAGCCGCCCTTGCCCTTGCACGAGTTGTGGCCCTTACAGATGTGCTTGTCGTCGCCCGCCGCCTCGCCGGCGTATGCGACCTTGGCGATCTCGGCGCCCGCCAGCAGGCCGCCGGTCACGCCCAACATCACTTTTCCGAAATCACGACGATTCATGGACATTCCGATTCCCTCACTAGTGTTGAGTCGACTCGTTGGAGACATCCCCAACAGTCAGTCAGGAGACCGAGCCGTTGGCTGAAATACTACGCCGCACATTAAAAATCGGATGCACCATTTTGCGACGCAACAGCCTCTAAACTATTCCCCGACATGTTCACGTCACGCCCTCCTGCGACTGCCCGGCGACAACTCTTGCCCAGGGACTGACCCAGGCGGGCGAAGGCGCGCCCGATCCGGAGCGGGCTGTCCTACAGCACCAGCGCTACTGCGAAGCGCTCGCGAACTGCGGGCTCTCGCTGACGATCCTGCCCGCAGATCCGCGGCACCCGGACGGATGCTTCGTCGAGGACACCGCGCTCGTCACCGATCGCGGCGCAATCCGTCACGCGCCCCGGCGCGCCCTCGCGCCGCGGCGAGGTGGACCTGATCGAGGCGGCCCTCAACGGCCTGTTTTCGTCGATCCCGCGGATCGCGGCCCCGGCACGGTGGATGCCGGCGATATCTGCGAAGCCGACGGGCATTTCCTGATCGGCCTCTCCGGCTCGCACGAATGAAGCCGGCGCGCACGCTCTCGCGGATCATCTCGACGCTCTCGGATACCGCTCGGACATTGTCGACATCCGCCGGCTGCCAAAGTTGCTCCATCTCAAGACGGGCATCAGCTACCTCGGAGAGGGTCGCATGCTCGCAACGGGCGACTTGCCGCGCTCAGCGGCCCTCGCCGCGTACGAAATCGTCGAAGTCCCCGACGAGGAGCGCTACGCCGCGAATGCGCTGCGCGTGAACGAGCAGCGTGCTTGTCGCCGACGGCTATCCACGGCACGCGCGCCGCGATCGAGTCGCTCGGCTTTGACGTCATCGCGCTCGACATGTCGGAATTCCGCAAGCTCGACGGCGGATTGAGCCGCCTGTCGCTGCGCTGGCATACGTCCTCCTAATCTGAACCGGTTTGAGAGTGCGGCGCGTCGACCGGCTTTGATTCCGGCGAGCCGCGCTGGCGCAGGAAGATGCTGAGCACGACCATCGCGAGGATTGCGAGGAACTCTGCTCTGCCAGTTCTGGAACGATTCTGAACCAGAATTTCGCGCCGTGCAGGTATTGCAGCACGCTCACCGGGGCGTCTCCCTGCACCGCCCGTTCCTCGTTGAAGGCCTGCGTGCTGCCAACCGCGTGCAACAAGAATGACGCAAGGAACAGCAAGCAGGAACGCGAGCGAAAGCGATTGCTCGTACAACCTCAGCAACCAGCCGCCGCGACGCACCGGCCAGGGCGCCTTCTCCAGTTTCTCCCCGCGCGCCGCGCGGGTCGCGGTCAACCGCCTCCTTGCGGCCCGGCCGCTTCGACTCCGAGCGAGCCGCGCTGGAACAGGAATGCGGTCATCGCGACGTAGGCCGCCATCTGCAGGAACTCGCTTTCCCAATTCTCGGCGGTCGCGGAGAGAAATGGCCCGCTCGCGATGTATTCCTGCAGCGTGATGGTGGGCTGACCCTCGTCGGCGCGTTCGGCGTTGAAGGCGTGCAAGCCGGTCAGTCGTCTGAGCGGCCAGGAACGCGAGGAACAGCGCCGCCGTGACGAGGGACAGCCCGTGATTTCGGATCATGGACGCCAAGCGCGCGTTCAGGCAGCGTGAGTCTTCGCGTGGCGGCGGATGCGCTGTCCGGCTTCGCGCCTTTCTCGAGTTCCAGCTTGCGCATCTTGGAGCCGGCGGCCGAGCGCCGCAAGATCCATCCCGGACTTGCGCGCTTCGCAAACATGCCGCCCGGCTGCTCCTCTTCCTTGACGTGATGCTTGATCATCTCGGAGAGCACCGTCACTTTCGCTTCAAAGTAGTCGTCGCCGCGAATCCGATGCCTCGATCTGGCCGATCAGGTGCTTCGCGCCCGCGTGCTCGACTTCCGCCTCGTGGTGCAAGGTCCTTGTCGCCGGTCGCCGCGATGAACGCGGGATAGAAGATCTCTTCCTCGATCTTCGCGTGCACGCGCAGAGCGCCGCAGATCTGCGCGGCCAGCTTTCCCTTGCGAGCTGCCGCTGCGGCGCCTTGTCGAATGCGGCAAAACCATTTCGCAACCTGGCGGTGATCCGCTTTCAGCAGGGCGATTGCATCCGCGGAGTTTCGATTTCCTTTTCACGGCATGTTCCTCCCATGAGAATGGCCGGCTGATTGACAGCGAACGGACTGTAGGCAGGCGATGACGCGTGTAACCAGGTGTCGCCGCTTCGCCCATTCGCTGTGTAGGAAACGCCTGTGGTGCCTGCAGCGGCACACGGTAAGTCAACAGTACACTAGGAGCCGTCCTATCGATCGACGGTGCTTGTCGCCGCTGTCGCCGCCCGGCGACGCCGCCTAGCTTTCGAGTCATGCTTCAATACGCACTCATCTTCTTCATCATCGCCCTGATTGCGGCGCTCTTCGGTTTCACCAGCATCGCGGCGGGCGCCGCGTCGATCGCGAAGATCCTGTTCTTCGTGTTCCTGGTGGTCGCGGGGATCGCGTTGATCATGGACCTGTTGCGCCGCGGGTCCTGACAGCCTCCAACGGTTCTGTCCGACCTGACGGGGGTTGTTCTCCGACTCTGTGCAATTCGCGCGCAGAGCAACACTCGTTGCGCTGGAACAACACAACAGGAGTAACCCATGAAGCACGGCATCACCGCCGTTTTGGCGGCTGCAGCGCTTGTGGCTGCCGCGAGCGCCCAGGCGGACAACGATACGGGTTTCTACGCCGGTGCCGGCGTCGGAAGCTTCAATCTCGACATCGACAACCCGGACGACGTCGAAGAGACCATCGACGCGCTACAAGAGCGACGACACGGCCTGGAAGGCATTCTGGCGGCTGGCGCATGAATCCTTACCTCGCTTTCGAGCTCGCGTACGTGAACCTCGGCAGCCCCAGCGACGAGGTCCTTCCCGATACGCGCCTGACGGTCGAAACCGACGGCTTTGCGCCGTACGTGGTCGGCACGCTGCCGATCGGCGACTGGTTCGAAGTGTTCGCGAAGGCGGGCTACTACTGGTACGACGTCGAGGCGCGCGTGAGTTCGCCGCTCGGCAACACCAGCAACAAGGAGAGCGACGAGACCTTCACCTGGAGTGCGGGTATGGGCGTCAATATCTTCGAGCGCGGTGAACGTACGCCTGGAGTACGAGGCAGTTCGATTTCAACAATGCCGACACGTCGAATGCGCTGCTGGCTCACGGGCGCAGTCCGCTTCTGACCGCCTGAAGGCGGGGCCGGAATGTCGGTGTCAGACGACGTAGGCGTTACACCGACATCCGGCCGCGCTGGCTGCCGACAGCTGTCAAACGCGGCGATTCACCCAGACTCCAGATCTGCATGAATGGGAAGGTTTCCAGGAGATAAACACAATGAACCGTGCACTGACGATGCTGATTGCCGGCGCATTCGCCGTGTCACTCGGCGCCTGCAACAAGGCCGAAGATCCTGCGAAGTGCTCAGGCCGACGTGGCCGCAGCGAAGGCCGACAAGACCGAGGAAGTGCGCGGAGGCGCCAGGCCGACGCCAACAAGTCTGCGATGGAGCAACCACGAAGACGTCGCGATGGCCAGAAGGCCGAACGGCGATCACAAGATCGCGATCGAGAAGTGCGAGGCCCTCGCGAACGAGCAGCAGAAGGCTTGCAAGGACGAGGCCGACGCGACGTATGAGGCTGCCAAGGCAGCTGCGGACCTTCCGGGTCCGTCGTGAGCTAAAAGTCCGTAAGGAGATTCGCACCTATGAAGAAGACACTTGTAGCCCTGATCGCGACCAGCGCCCGTGCTGAGCATGGCTGCCTGTTCGTCGACCCGGACTCAAAGAGCGCCGGGCGAGCAGGTTGATGATGCGGCCCTCCTCACGAGCGTCAAGTCCGCGCTGGTTGCCAACAAGGTGACCGACGCAGGCGAGATCAACGTGGACGTGAACCGCGGTACCGTGAAGCTTGCGGGCTTCGTGGACACGGACAAGGAGAAGGCAGCAGGCCGGAGATGTCGCACGCAACGTGAAAGGCGTGCAGACCGTGCAGAACGACATCACCGTGCATACAGCAGAATGAGTCGGCTGGTGAATACATCGACGATTCAGTCCTGACCGCCAAGGTGAAGACTGCGCTGATCGAGAGCCCGGACTACGAAGGCTCACCAGATCAACGTTGAGACTGACCACGGCGTGGTGCAGCTCTCAGGCTTCGTTGACAACGCAGCTGCCAAGACGGCAGCGACCAATGTCGCGAAGTCCGTGACCGGTGTAAGAGCGTCAAGAACGAGCTGAGCGTTAAGGCGTACTGACCCCCCTCGTACACACGAACAGTTCATAGACGTTCTTTAGGGCCCGCTTCGCAAGAGGCGGGCCCTTTCTTTGAGGGACTGTACTCCTTCACGGTCTTCAGTGAAGGGTGACGTCACCTTCGGTCAAAGGTGAGCGTTGACCATTCGATTGCTGTGAAAGGGGACGTCCCCTTCAGATCAGTGCGGCAGCTGGCTCGCGCCGATTTCCTGGATGATTTCCGGAGGCGTTCGTAGTCGCGCGACTTGTTGAGGAAGTACTCGACGCCCGAGCGCGCTCGCCAGGCGCTGGTACTCGGGCAGCATGTAGTTCGTGAACACGATGACGAGCGGCCGCGCCTTGCCGAGCCGCTCCATGACCCCGAAGCCCGTGCCTTCCTTGAGCTGCAGGTCGAGCACGATCACGTCGACCTGGTTGTCCGCGCACGGCCGCAACGGCGGCCGACTCGTCTGTCACCGAGGCAACGATTACGACGTCTTCGAGGGCGGCCAGCGTCTCGCGCATGCGATCCGCCAACACACGGGAATCTTCGACCAGCAGTACGCGCACTGTCACGATCTGGATCTACTGGATCAGGCCGTTGCGCAGCGCGTAAGAGGTGATGTCTGCGTTCGTCTTGAAGTGCATCTTCTCGAGCACGCGGCTGCGATAGGTGCTGACGGTCTTCACGGAAAGGCAAAGCTCCTTCGCGATTTCCGAGACCGAGCTGCCGCTCGCGAGCTTACAGAAGATCTGGAACTCACGCTTCGAGAGCTGCTGGTGGATCGGCCGGTCCGCGCCGCCATTGTCGATCTCGGAGATCAGCAGCTCCGACATCGTGGGGCTCAGGTAACGCCGGCCAGCGAGGATCATGTGCACCGCCTTCAGCAAATCGTCCGGCGCGCTTTCCTTGCCGAGGAAACCGTGCGCGCCGGCTCGCAACATGTTTATCGCGTATTGGCGCTCGGGAAAGCCGGACAGGATCAGTACTCGCGTGTCGGGATATCCGGAACGCACGTGACGGAGGATGTCCATGCCGCTGCGGTCGGGCATGCCGATGTCGAGGATCAGGAGCTCCCACGGGCTTTCCCGCAGGCGCTCGAGCGTCTGCTGGCCGGTCGCGGCCTCGCCGATCTCGCCGACTGCGGTGTCCTCGGCCAGCATCTGGCGTAGGCCCGCACGAACGACGGCGTGGTCGTCTGCGATCAAAACCCTTGCGCTCATCATGCGAATCATCCTACTGAAAGATAACCTCTTTCTCGCATGCCACCCGCCTCCCAAAGCGAGCCGGATGTGCCTACGCCGCCTGTAGGACACCTCCTACGTAGGCCTTTGGCCCCATGACACTGAGCACGTGGTTGCCTATAGATTGACGACCATGGCCTACAACGCCGGCAAGCCGCCTCACGTATGCGCCGATCCTGCTCGGTGTCGCCTTCATCGCGACGCTCTTCATCGTCGCGGAATCGGGCTACAAGCGCATCCACCGAGGCGAGCCAGGTCATTTCCGCGGCCGAGGATCGGCAGCAGCTCATGTCGCGCTACCTGCGCCTCGTGCTCGACGCCGAGTCGGCCCAGCGCGGATTCCTCCTCACCGAGGACCCGCGTTACCTGCGCGGCTTCGACCCCGCCGTCGCGCGCGCTCGACCCGCTGCTCGACCGCATCATCGCCGAACTGCGTGATTCCGGCCTCGAACGCCGACGCCGACAAGGCCCAGGCCCTGCGCACCATCACCGGCAAGAAAGTGGGCGAGATGCAGACCGTCGCTGCGCCTCTATGGCGAGGTCGACCGCGCATGCGGCGCTCCAGCTGCTCGACACCGACATCGGCCAGCGCGCGATGACCGACTTCCGGCATCAGCTGCGCGAGCTCTACGACCTGGAGCTGCGCGCTCTGATCGATGCGCGCGCGAGTTCCGAAAAGGATCTCGCAGACCTCGCGCGTGCTGCTCGGGGCCGCGAGCCTTCCTCAGCCTCCTGCTCGTCGTGCTGGTCGGCGCCCTGCTCGGCCGCGACTATGCGCCGGCGCGAGCAGGAGACGGAAGCCCCGGCACGCGCAACCGCGAACTCGACCGCAGCCTCCAGCAGCGCACGATCGATGCTCTTCCACCTCTCGAGCAGCCTGCAGAAGGTCGGCCGAGCGCGAGAAGGCGGCGCTCGCCCGCGAATTGCACGATGAACTCGGCGGCCTGCTGGTTGCGACGAAAATCGACGTCCCGTGGCTGCGCAAGCGTGAGACCGACCGCAGCGAAGCGACCAACCTGCGCTGGGAGCGCATCCTGCGCTGCATGGACGAGGGCCTGACGCTCAAGCGCCGCGTCATCGAGAGCCTGCGCCCGACGCTGCTCGACAACGTCGGCCTGGACGCGGCCCTGCGCTGGCTCGTGGACGAGACCTTGCGCCGCCAGGGCATCGTCTGCGAGGAGCAGTATCCGGAGTCGATGCCGGAACTCACGCCGGACTCGCGCATCGCCGTGTTCCGCGTGGTCCAGGAATGCCTCATGAACATCTCTGAAGCACGCAAAGGCGAAGACCGTGCTGCTGCGGTCACCGCCGACGGCGACCGGCTGTCCGTCATCGTCCGGGACGACGGCGTAGGAATCGACGAAGGGCGGATCGAGACGCCGCAGTCGCACGGATTGCTGGAATGAGGCACCGCATCGAGGCGCTAGAGGGTACCCTGTCTGTGCGCCTCGCTCGGGCCGGGCGTAGGAACGGAATGTGAGCTTCTCAGTGCCGCTCGAGCGCATCCAGAACACGGGAACCAACCCATGAACAAACTGATCCTGATTTCCGCGCTGCTCGCGCTCGCTGCCTGCGGCAGGGCCGACCGGCGCAGTCGGTGCACTGCTTCGAGCACGCCGAGACACCGGGCCGCCCATCGCGCCTGCCGATCATTCCGCCCGGATGAGGTCTGCGACCCCGATAGAGCCGCCGAGCTACGAGGTCAGCATCGCCGCCGCCGCCGCGGCGCGCAACAGGGCAGCTCGAGCGCTGCGCGACGCAGCCCGAGGCGGTCCGCAGCAATGCGAGCAAGAGGCGAATGGCGCATTTGCAGAGGACGAGGCCGATCCTGCAGGACTTACGCGGCAATAAGGAATAGTCCTACACCCAGCACGATCTCGTTCGTCCATCTCTTCTTTGGGAACGCTGCGGAATTGTCCGTGGCACCAAGCCTCCAGGAGAGAGCACATGAACTGGGATCGTATCGAAGGGAATTGGAAGCAGCTTTCCGGCAAGGTCCGCCAGCAGTGGGGCAAAGCTCACGGACGACGACCTTGACGTGATCGACGGCCGCCGCGAAGAACTCGCCGGCCGCATCCAGGAAGTCTACGGCGTCTCCAAGGACGAGGCGGAAAAGCAGATCGAGCGCCTTCTCCGGTTCGCTGGAGTCCGGCATGCACGACTTCGGCCGCACCACAGCCCGCGATGGACAAGAAGTCGCGCAACTGGACTCTAAAAGGTGGACGCGCACCTTTGTTCGAAAGGTGAGCGTCACCTTCACGATGAACAGGGCGTCCCCTTCACCGAGCAAGCATGATCAGAGATACAAGCTGCCGCCGCTCGGATACGCGTACGACGCGCTCGCGCCGCACTATTCCGCGGAACTCCTCGAGCTGCACTACGGCAGCCACCACCAGGCCTACGTCGACGGCCTCAACAAGACGCTGGAGGCGCTGACCGAGATTCGCTCGTCAGGCGACTTCGCGCCGATCAACCAGCTTCGAGAAGCGACCTCGCGTTCCATTACTCGGGCCATCTCATGCATTCCATCTTCTGGCGCAACCTCGAGCCGAACGAGGGGGCTCCTCCGTCAGGCCAGCTCGAATCCTGTATCCAGGCTGCCTTCGGCAGCACGGATGCGTTTCGGCGGCAGTTTGCGCCGCGGGCGCCTCGCTGCAGGGTTCGGGCTGGGTCGCGCTGACCTGGGAAACGATCCGGGGCACGCTCCTGATCGAGCAGATCCACGACCACCAGGACCGCAGCGCCATCGGCACGGTCCCGCTCCTCGTCATGGACATGTGGGAGCACGCGTACTACCTCCAGTACAAGAACAAGAAAGAGAAGTGGATCGTCAACTTCTGGGAGATGGTGAACTGGGGCGCGACGTCGCGCGACGGCTCGAAAACGCCGTGTGCGTGGACCTCGCGCTTCAGCCGGAATCCAGCATGAGTGTCGGGGCGCGGCTGCGCCGCGTCGGGGTGCTAGATCCGACCGTGCCCACGCGACCGCAAGAAGCCGTAAGCCCGCCAATGCCGACGCAGCTCCCTGCCCTTCATCCAGGGTGAAGGCGATTACGTATCGGGTCGCCGTTACCAGGAAAGCGCCATGCTGATTGTGCCGGAAGAGCACGACACCGGAGCCTTGCTCGCGCCGCCGCGCCCAGGAACGAGGCCGAGCAACGAGAAATGGTCGCGGCGGAGAAAACAGGCAAGGCCAAGGCGCGAAGCGGGAAACCCCTCGACGCTCGAAGAACAACTGGTGGGTCTTTCGCTCGACCTTGACCAGATCCGCTCAACGCCGGGAGTGGCCACAAGCGGGTGAGAAGAAAAACAATGCTGATCGCAGGCCTGGTCGGCGCGCTGCTCGCAGCGGTCTCGTCGTGATCGCGCTCAACTTCACGAGTGGCGAGAAGCGCATCCAGCGTCGAGCTCGAGCACCGCTACGCGATCGACGATCCGCAATTCCTGCGCGAGCTCGGGACCTTGCTCGGGCCGCCCATTGTCGGCGGCAACCGGGTCGTCAACTTCGAGAATGGCGCTGAAATCTTTCCGGCGATGCTGGCCGCAATTCAAAGCGCAAAGAAGTCCATCGACTTTCGAAACCTACATTTACTGGTCGGGCGATATCGGCCGTGACTTTGTCGATGCGCTGAGCGAACGTGCAGAGGCCGGCGTCCCGGTCCACATCCTGATCGACTGGGTCGGCAGCCAGAAGATGGAGGCACATCTCATCGAGCGGCTGAAATCGGCGGGGCCGAGGTCGAACGCTATCACCCGCTGCGCTGGTACAACCTCGCCCGCATGAACAACCGCACCCACCGCAAGCTCCTGGTCGTGGACGGCGTCAGTCGGTTTCACGGGCGGCGTCGGTATCGCCGACAACTGGGACGGCAATGCCGAGTCGCCCGGAGCACTGGCGCGACTCTCACTACCGGATCGAAGGTCCCGCTGTCGCGCAAATGCAGGCGGCATTCATGGACAACTGGATCAAGACCACCGGCAAAGTCCTCCAGGGTGAGCCCTACTTTCCTGCGCTTGGACATGCACGGGCGGGGCCTCGGCCCAGGTGTTCAGTTCCTCTCCGTCTGGCGGCGGCGAGCAGCATGCTGCTGATGTACCTGCTCGCGATCACCGCCTCCGAGAAGACGATCGACCTATCCGCTTCCTACTTCGTCCCCGACGAACTGACTCGTACGCGCCCTCAAGGACCGCGCTCGAGCGCGGCGTGCGCGTCGCAGCATCATCGTGCCCGGCAAGCACATTGATACCGAAGTCAGTGCGCAAAGCCTCGCGGGCCGACGTGGGGCGAGCTGCTCAAGGCGGGCGCGCAGATCTACGAGTACGAGCCGACCATGTTCCACTGCAAGACGCTGATCGTGGATCGACGACTGGTCTCGGTCGGTTCCACTCAACTTTGACAACCGCTCGTTCCGGTTGAACGACGAGGCGAACCCTGAACGTCTACGACGCTGCCTTCGCCGAGCGCGCGACCGAAATATTCGAACGTGACCTGCAAAGGCGCGCCGGATCACCTACGAGGCCTGGCAGCAGCGCCCCTGGCGGAAAGCTGCTAGAGCACGCATCGTCGCTCTTTGCCTCTCAGCTTTGAGCTGACGCGCGCCAGACCACCACCCAAGCGGCCTTGCAGAGCGGATCGCGGCCTCCGCCGGCTGCAAGGCTCTTGCGCAGCACGGCCATGAGATCAATGATTTCAGCGCTCGATCGTTCTTCTACGCGGCCTCTCCGGCCGGCGTCGAGGACATGGCGTCTGGCGCTTGCGGACTTTCTCGTTGATCCGGCGCATCAGGTCGCGCCGATAGCTGTCCTTAAGGCCTCCGGCCGCCATTCCTTGCTCATTTCCTCCACCAGCCGGCGCGCCATCGCGATCTCCGCACGCGGAGACTTTGCGGCGCCGCCCCGGCGGCGGCAACTCGGAGTCCAGCCGCAGGCACCAGCTCCTTCCGCAAAGCGCAGGGTATTCAGCATCAGCGCCCGCTCGTGCGCGAAGATCGCGCAGAACATGCAGCGGCCGCCGGATCACGAAACTGCCGATCGCCACCCGTGAACTGCCGCGCATCGCCCCCGGAGGAGCGCATACGTCTTCTCTGCCGCCCTCGGTCGGCTCGAGGAAGTACGGCATCTCGAAATACTCGGGCGGAATGCTCGCACGCTCGACGAAGCTCCTACGATGTCGATCGTGCTGCGCGCGCATCGAGGTTCGCCTGGCGGAAGTCCTCGTCCGGTCAGCGCAGACGTATTGCCCCTTCTTGTACTCGTAGCCTTTGACGATCTTCTCCCAGTCGACGACCCTTGCCTGTGCGCTTGTTGTAAGCGCTGGTAGCCGATCCGGCGAGAGATCGCGGCTGTCGAGCCAGGTCGAGGGTCGAGCGCGCTGTCGCGGGCCGCCGCGTGAATGCGGGTGCACCGGGATATGGGCCAGGCCGAACGGACACGGCGCCCTTCCAGATGGCCCGCGGATGGCGACACCGCTTTTCGCGAAGCGCGACTTGATGCCCGCCCTCCGCGGCGACCGCCGGCGGGGCTTCGTCGTTGGCTTTGCGTTTCTTCATCTTCCGTCTCCTCAGGAATGCCCGCGGCAGCACGTCGCGTCCACCCTCGGCGTAGCCGGCCCAGGCCAGCTGCCCGCTTGGTAGCAGCACCAGGCGCCGTGCGCACGGTGGTAGTCGGCGGGATCGAGCCCCTTCTTCGCCTGCTTCCAGTGAATCGGCATGGAAACCGTCGCGCCTGAGCGCGCGCCGCGCGCGGCGAACGTGCGCGACGGCCGTCGCCTTCGCATCGTTGCGCGAGTAATCCAGGAAGATCCTGCCTGCGCGCAGCGCGCCTGACCGCCATGTTCGCGACGTAGCGATCTCGCAGGCGCGTCGGCGGCCATCACGCGCGCAGATGCGCCTGCGCAAAACGCCTTTCGCGGCGGCCCGAGCCGATGGCGCGGCGCGCCGGCTGCGCGAGCGGCGTCGCGACGTGGAGTCCCTTGCCGCCTGTCGTCTTGCAGAGAGCGGCAGCGCGGCCTCCAGGCGCTCGCGTACGCCGCGCGCCGCCTCGATGACGTCCGCGAAAGGCACGCCGGGACCGGGATCGAAGGTCGAAGACCAGGCGGCCGGCGACGTCCGGGCGGCCCGGCTCGCAGTTCCTGGGATGCAGCTCAGTGCGCCCATCTGCGCGAGCGCGATGAGCCCCTCGACGCGGTCGATCTGCGGGTATGGCTTGCGAGGAAGTAATGCCGTAACC
>ERZ1370068.2134-contig-1298_pt1:0-47500 | contig 95076 bp, 145 predicted proteins | sample MGYA00561227_ERZ1370068 | MGnify/ENA primary metagenome ERZ1370068 (study PRJEB38410, sample SAMEA6850437) | metagenome | study: Metagenomic assessment of the ecological functions of the soil: analysis of the soil microbiota associated with the...
TGTACTTCGTTCAGTTACGTATTGCTCCTGATTCGGGCTGGCGAAGAGCGGCAACATCTGACGTTGAACTTCAATAGCAGGCATTGGATGTCTCCAAAGTCAGCTTTCAGCTATCGGCTGTCAGCTATCAGTTTACCAATCTAATTTCACTGTCACTGAGCTATTCCTCGAAGCCAACCCAGTGCGCCCGTTTTTCGATCTTGCCGCGTTTCTGGGCCTCGAGCATTTTCTGCGTCATCCAGTAGAACTCCTTCAGGACAATCGCCTTCGCCGCCCATGCCCGGCCATGAACGAGAAGACGAGCGGCCGATTCGCGCTCTCATACAAGGCGCTGCGCGACCTCCTGCATACAGACGACGCCGCCGCTGCTGACGCTGCCCAGGCCGATGTTGGTCTCGATGACGCCCACGACTTCTTGAAGCTGGCTGAGCAGCATGGCTAAACGCGATCGGTCGGGGTAGGGCCGAATGGTCCTCAGCCGCACGAGGCCGACCTTTACGCCGCGATCGCGCATGTGGTTGATCGCATAGCTTCGCCGTCACGCGCGTGACCGCCCTGCAGGTAGAACACGACCTCGGCGTCCGTCGGTCATGAACTCCTCGACCCACGGGTCGTAGCGGCGGCCGAAGATACGCGCGAACTGTTCGTGAACTTGCTCGATGACCGGGACCGCCCCTTCCATCGCCCTGGCCCGTTCGAGCTGCAAGCGGCGGACCTTGCTCCGGCATGATCTGCGGCCGTGCGACACCGGATGGTGAGGATCGAGCGGGTATGGATGTTTGTAGGGCGGCAGGAATTCTTTGACCTGCCCGGGGTCCGGCAACTCGCAACCTCGCCCTGGATGTGCGACACGAAGAAGCCGTCCTGGCAGACCATCTGCGGCAGGAGCACGCGTGCGTCCTCACCGATACGGAAGGCCATCAGGTGGTTGTCGAACGCTTCCTGCGCCGTGGCAGGACCAGCCCATCAGCCAGCCCATGTCGCGCGTCGACAGCGCATCGGTGTGTTCCGATCCGAAGTCGCCAGGAGGGTCGAGTGTGCGGTCGGCAATCATCATCTGCACCGGCATGCGGCTGCCCGAGATCGGCGCATACAGCTCGTAGGCGAACTGGACGCCGACGCCCGAACTGCCCGTGAAGACGCGGGCGCCGCTCGACGCCGCACCGTGCGCGATGCTGCAGCTGCGAGTGTTCGCTGTCCGCGACGATGTATTCAGCGTCCAGCTCGCCGTTGGCCACCATCTGCGCGAGCGCCATCATCGGTCGCGGTGTACGGCCGGATCGAGATACGCCGTGATGACGTCCACGTCCGCGTATTTGGCCGCCTGCGCCGCCGCCACGCAACCGTTGATTCGGACGGTCTTCTTCTTGTCCAGAACTGCTGGCCATATTCGACTCCTGGTCATCGCCAATATCCTTCAATGTCCTTGGGCGGCAGGTCAGGCAGCTTCCGCAGCTCCTCGGCCTGCCGGCCGTGCAACCCCTGCGAAATCGCAAACGCCGTATCCATCCGCACGACGCCTGTATCGAAGTCGAGCTCGGGCACGCCTTCGAGGCACCCGGTCGGGCACTCCTCGATGCAGACACGGCAACCCTTGCAGTAGTCCACGAGAATCTTGTAAAGGCCGTTCGACCGATCGAGGCGAATGATGCAGGGTTCCGGACACACGAGGTAGCAGTTGTCGCAGGCGTTGCACGTTCCGCAGCTGAAACAGCGGTTGGCTTCCTCGACGGCCTGTTCTTCGCTGTAGCGCCTGAATGACCTCGTCCTGCGTCTCGCCGCGCGGCTCGGCTGGAACGAGCATCTCCTGCTGCGACGCGTGGGAAGTGCGGGAAGTACGTCATGTTCATCCGGTTGAGATCGGTGATGACGTCGAGCGGAATCGTTCGCGGCTGCAGCGGCTCGCCGCGGACTACCTTGTCCAGGTTGAACGCGGCGCGCTTGCCGTCGCCGACGGCGTTGACCACCATCAGCGGCTGTCCGATCCGAGCTGAACGATGTCGCCGGCCGCGAAGACGTTCGTGTCGCCAAGCCGTCCGAAACCGATCGGCCTTGATGGTGCCGCGCTCGTTCTTGAACTCAGCTGGCAGCCAGGCCAGCGACGCATGCTGTCCGACGGCGATGATGACGTTGTCGGCCGCGAAGCGTTCTCGCGGCCGCGTCCTCGATCGACCGCGATGGGCGACGCATTGATCGCTCCCGTGAATTTCGCGGGATGCAGCTGCGAGCGCTTCGACCTTACCGTTGCCGAGCACGGCGGTCATCGCGCGGCCGTGCATCAGCTCGACGCCCTCCTCGAGCATGTCGTGCAGATCCTCGGGCACGCACGGCATCTCGCTGGCAGTGCCTTCCGACCGTGATCATCGTGACTTCCTGCGCGCCCTGGCGGAACGCCTCGCGCGCGCAGTCGATCGCGGTGTTGCCGCCGCCAATGACCGCCACGCGCGGCCCAGCTTGCACCTTCCGACGTGCCCATGCCGATGTCGCGCAGGAACGGCAGCCCGTAGAACACGCCGTTCTTGTTTTCGCCTTCGGCGTTGACGCTGTTCGGCTCAGTCGAGGCCAACCGCAAGGACGCAGGCGTCGTAGTCCTTCTTCAGCGTCGTCCCAGGTGACATCCTTGCCGACTTCGGTGTTCGTCTTGATCGTGATTCCGATCTCCACCAGACGCTCGATCTCACGATCGAGCACGTCCTGCGGCAGCACCCAGTCGGGAATGCCGCCGCGATTGAGCCGCCCGCTTTCGGCGATTTCTCGAAAATCGTGACGGCGTAGCCCAGGCGCGCCAGCTTGATACGCGGCGCTGTGCCCGGCGGGCCCGATCCGACGACAGCCACCTTCTTGCCGTTCGGCGGCCCGGCCTTGACGACGTCGCGCGCCAAGGCTTGGCCGAGGTCGCCGAGGAAGCGCTCGACGGCGCGGATCGAAATCGCTTCGTCATGCTGTCCGCGATTGCAGGCCTGCTCGCACGGGTGGTAGCAGACGCGGCCGGTCACTGATGGAAACGGCATGTCCTCTTTGATCAGGGCGTAGGCGTCGAGGTGCTTTGCCGCGCTTCACCAGATCCAGATAGCCCTGGATCTTCTCGTTCGTGCCGCACGCGTTGTTGCACGGCGGCATCTTGTCGCGATACACGGGCCGAATCGCGCGCCAGTTGCCCGTCGGAAAGAGATCCTGGCCCTTTTCTGCGACGGCGCAGGTGTGATTCCCGCGAACGGAACCTGCAGCCAGTCAGGGATGTGCGTGCCTTTGGTGGACATAATGATCTGATCCTCGTCGTGCCTGATTCTGGTGCCTCGTGCCTAGTTGGTTCCTCGTGCCTAGTTGATGCCTGGCTGCCTTCTTAGGCCGCGGTCGCATTGAGCGGAAGGACGTGCAAAGCGTCGAGCGCAGCGCGGAACGCCGCCTTGTTCGCAATCATGGGTTCGATCGTCTCGATCTTGACGATCCCGGTCGTCTTCACAACTGCCGCAATCAGCGGCGCGGCGATATCGGGCGCGATCGCCTTGCTGCGCTCCGCCGCCCCTTCCGGTCGACAAGCGATCGAGCCCCAACTCGCCCAACCGTGTAATACAGCCACTTGTGATCGGCGAGCTTCGCGGCATCCACGCACACGAGCTGAGCCAGCCGTTCAGGACCGGGCACGAACCGAATCATGTAGTCCGGCGAGTAGTGCGTGTTGATCACGAGCGTGCCGCCCGGCGGCATGCCCCTCATGTAATCCCAACCCTTCACCATCGTCTGCTCTGACGAGCACGACGATGTTCGGATGCTCGTTCTCGTAGGTGAGCGCATTTTCGATGACGCTGTCGCTGATGCGGCAGTATTCTCGCGTCGGAGCGTTGGTCCGGTCCGGGTTGTCGACGTAGTTCTCCATCGCCTGCGAATACTTGCCTTCGATCCGCGCCCGCGGCGGAGACGGAATTCACGATGTCGCGGCCTTCCTTGTCCATGATGATGCCGCGGGTCCAGACCGTCAGCTCTGTGTAGCTCATATCGACGCCTCACTCTTCAATGCTCGCGGGGCCGCAGCGGGTGCACAGTGCTCCGGCTCAGGTGTCGGAACCTCCCAACACTGCCGCAAAGTCCCTGCCGCGCCACGACAAACTCGCCAACGCGCGGATCCGCGCTGCCAATCCGCAATCGCCAGCAGCACGGCTTTCTTGCAACATGCTCTCGACGTCGGCGCCGGTGCATCCGTCGGTCCGGCGGGCGATCGTTGCGACGTCGACGTCCTCCGCCAGCGGTACTTGACGGCAGCACAGGCGGACGATGCCAGCCCGATCCGATTCGTCGGGCTTGGAAAACGGAACGATATAGTCGAATCGCCCGCTGCGCAAGAGCGCCGGCTCGACCCGCTCGGGCCGATCCGTCGCGGCCAGCAGGATCACGCCTTTGACATCGCGGAGGTTGTCGATCTCACGCAAGAGCTGGCTCAAGATCCGCGGATGCACATCAGCGCCGAAATGATCGGCGCCGACCTTCGGAGCGATGGTGTCGATCGTGTCGAAGAATAGAATGCACGGCGCGGCGCGTCTCGCCTTCTTGAACACCTCGCGCAGGGCCTTCTCGGACTCCCCAGCCATTTCGAGCAGAGCTGGGGACCGTCGATCGTGATCAGCGGAAGCTGCTTTCTCGCCTGAGAGCGCGCGCGCCATCGCAGTCTTGCCGGTCCCTGAAGGCCCCACGAGCAAGATGCCGCGCGGCGGCGCAAGGCCGACGCGCTTCGTAGAGGTCGTCGTCGCAAGTGCGCATGCTCGACGACGGCGCCGCAGCACTCGTTTGACCTCGGTCAGCCCGCGCGAGGGAGGCAAATGTCGAGGTGCTCTTCTCGATGAAGAACTCTCGCGTCGCACTTGGCTCGACCTCTCGCAACCCGGCGAGGAAATCCTCCCGTGTCACTTGCAGTGCGGAGAGATCGGCGGCGCCGGTATCTCCCGAGCGCGTCTCCCGAGCTCGAAGTCCATCCTCCGCGTCCAGCGCTGCCGTCGACAGATAGCGACGCAGCGTGATCATCCCGACTTCCTGGCAGAGCGCTTCGAGATCCGGCGCCGACGAATCCGTGGAATGCTCGGCGACTTCGGCCAGATCGACATCCGGACCAAGGGGCATGGCACGCGTGTGAATCTTCAGGATTTGAAGCCGAGCCTGGGTGCTGGGAACACCGATCTCGATCTCTCGATCGAACGCGGCCCGGGCGACGGAGCGCCGGATCGAGCACCTCGGGAATATTGGTGGCGCCCATGACGATGACCTGCGCCGCGGGACAGGAAGCCATCCATCAGGCTCAAGAGCTGAGCCACTACGCCGCTTTTCGACTTCACCGGCCACCTCGGCGCGTTTGGGCGCGACGGCGTCAATCTCGTCGATGAATAGAATCGCCGGCGCTCGCCGCGCCGCCTCCTCGAAGACCTCTCGAAGCTTGGCCTCGCTTTCCCGTAGAACTTCGCGCATGATTTCAGGGCCGTTGAGGTGAATGAAGTGGACGCGGCTCTCGGCCGCGACGGCGCGGCGCGAGCAGCGTCTTGCCGGTGCCCGGGCGGTCCGTAGAGCAGCAGCCCTTTGGCGCGAGGATCCCGAGACGCTCGAAGATGCGTGAATGCTTCAGCGGCAGTTCCGACGATCTCGCGAACGCGCGCCACCTCGCGCTCCAGCCCGCCGATGTCTTCGTAGGAAACAGCCGGGGCCCACGACCGGGGATTTGCTCGCCCTCGACGACTCGAATGTCGGTGCGCTTCCCGATCACGACGAGGCCCGGAAGGAATGGTGCGCGGACGACTTGAAAGTTCACCGCCTTGGCGTAGGTAGGAACACGAATGACGGATCCCATGAGAACTGGCACACCCTCGAGATCTTCGGAGCATTCGCTCCGGCGCGATGATCGCCGGAGCCGCACCGACCCACTGCGGCGTCAGCGCGCACGGCAACCGCCAGAGAGTGCTCGACCGTGGTCACCGAGACCGGCTCTTGTAATCCGGTTCCGCAGTTGCTCCTCAGCGTGCCGTCAATCTGGATCGTGCCTTCGTTGCCGTCGTCGGATGCTTCAGCGCGCGCCACCGCCGGCGTTCGTCCCACAATCTTCACGATGTCGCCGGGGCGCGCGCCGATGCGCCTGCAGGTCCGATCGGCGCGAGACGCGCGATGGCATGACCGACATCCTCGACTCGCGCTCCGCGGCGCGAAGCATGACGCTGACGACGAGCGGCGGCGTCGTGGAGTCGGTCATGACGCAGGCTGGAGTCGGCCTTGAAGCTGCTGGACGAAGCGCCTCGAACAGCGCAGCGGCCTTCGGCTGATCGGGGATGGTTCTGATCGTCCGCTTCAGCCGCAAAACGCGTGCGGTCGTTGCCGAGGTCCGTCAGTCTGATCGTGCCGAGATTGGTGTGCTCGATGGCCCATCCGTCGCCACGGTCACGGCTGTGACGGACATGGTGGGAGATTCGTGGCGTCGCTCTCCCAGGGCACGACGATGGCGCTCACGAGTCGCTGATCCGCGGCGAACTCTTCGATGGTGCGCGACAGGGCGGGGCTGAGCCGGGAAGCCACGAACTCGATCATGGTCAACTTAGAAGTGAGAAGGACGGAAGGAAGAAGAAGGATTGAGCTGGCGGCTTGGCTCGCCATACTTCTTCCTTCTTCCTTCTCGCCTCTTACTTCTGCTAAACTGGCCCGGTGGTCGGACCAGTTAGGCGCGGTCCAGTCTGACATCGCGCCGAAGGGGTGCCAAGCTTCACGACGCCCTGCGCACGCGGCCGTCGAGCCGCGAATCAAGCTACTCGAACCCATCAAAAGACGCGCATTCCCGAAGAGATCGCGGATCGGATTCGCCGTCTGATCCTCGACACCACGTTTCAGCCGGGCCGCGCTCTTCCCCGGAACGGCTCCTCGCCCGGCGCTTCGGCGTCAGTCGCGGTTCGGTGCGCGACGCGCTGCGGATGCTCGAAATACTCGGCCTTCTCGAAATGCGTCACGGACAGGGGGACGTTCCCGCGCGAGCTGTCGGTCGATCGGTTGGTCGCGCCACTGGCCACAGTGCTGGGCATATCGACCGGACCTGCAGGACGAGCTCATGGACGTCCGGCGGATGTTCGAGGCCAGCCGTCGCTCGTGCTGCCGCGCTTCGGGTGACCGACGAGGATCTCGTCTCGTTCGATCGCGTAACCTCAACGCGCCAGCGCCGAAAGCTCAAGACCGGCCAATCGGCCATCGTCGAAGACACGGCATTCCATGCAGCGCTGGGCCCGGGCGACGCGCAACCGAGTCATCGTGCACATCATGGAGACGCTGAACAACCTCCTCGTGGAATCGCGGAAACGGACCTTGCGCCAAAGGCCGTCCGGCTCGATCCCTCGAGGGCCACGAAGCGATTGTCGCAGCCGTCCGTCGCCGTGATCCGGAGGCCGCCGCACGTCGCCATGCACGACCACATCGACCAAATCGCAGGCTTGCTGCAAAACACGCTGCCGGCTTCCGCGGCGGCACGCTAACCTATCGAACATCCAGATCGGAAATCACTTGACTCGACGTGGTAACCGACGGTTTGCAATCGTGGAAATGGTCTCCTACCACGTCAAGTCAAGCGATTTCCGGATCAGGACGCCCGAGCGTGATCGATACCTATCTCTCCCGACTCGAGCTCCTCATCGGTGAGGGACGACAGCTTCAGACCAGGTTTACGGCCGATCCCAACGACCGCCGTACGTCCGAGGGAATGCGCATCTGGCAACGGGAGTGCGCCACGATGGTCAATGAGTTATCGGGTGGGACGAAGGCGCATTGGCTGGCGCAAGCCTTCAGTGAGGCGTTTCTGGTCCGATCCGCGAGCGGGCCAGTCGTGACGAGTGCCGCACCCGCGAAAATCGTCGAACGAATCGTCGGCGTGCTCACTCGCGCGGCGACCTCGCTGTCAACCATCGACCAGGTCTCGGGCATCCGCGGGCTCGGCTGGTCCGCCGCCGCGACGCTTCGACTTCGTCCACGATGCAGCGCTTCGTCCCGTGCTCGAAACCGCATACCTCGAGAGCAAGCAGGCGTTCGCGGAGGGCCGTTTCAATACCGCCCTGGCCACAACCTGCGGCCTGCTCGAGGCCGTGATTACGGATGCGCTGGCACATGCTCGAGCGGCTCTCGAGTCCGATGGTCCGTCCGCAAGACCGGTTGCTGGCTGGTCCTTTTCCGAGCGCATTGCGGCGGCTGAGGAAGCTGGTCTCATCGGCGGCGGCTGTGCGCGTCTTCCGGTTTTGGCACGCCAGTATCGCGACCTGATGGACAGGCAGGGCGAGCTGCTGCGCGGACGTCGAGGTCTCGAGCGCGACGCGCGACTCGCCGCGCAAGTGCTCAACGTGATTCTTCGTGATCTCAACCGGGACGTTGACATTGCTGATTGCTGATTGAGGAACCGATGAAATCGCCGGCCGGTAATCGCGGCTCGTAGATTGCGCTAAACTACCCGTCCCGTTTTGCGTCTGAGAGTCAGGAGGGGCGAATGCGGTTGAACAATCGCTGGTTCCAAGCTTGGGCTTCGTTGGTGGCGATGATCATGATCGCCAACCTGCGATACTCCTGGACGCTATTCGTCAATCCGCTGCAGAAAGGCACCGGCTGGAAGCTCTCCGACATCCAGTTCGCGTTCACGCTGTTCATCCTGTTTCAGACGTGGGTGCAGCCGCTCGATGGATGGCTGATCGACCGCCTCGGTCCGCGCGGGTTCATTACGGCGGCCGGCGTCCTGTGCGGACTTCGGCTGGGCCGGCATGGGGTACGCGACATCGCTGCCGATGCTCTACGCTCTCTACTGTCTGGCTGGAGTCGGAGCCGCGTTCGTTTATAGCGCGTCGATTGGATCGGCGCAGAAGTGGTTCAAGGACCGCCGTGGTCTGGCATCCGGCATCATCGCCGCAGGATTCGGCGGCGGCACTGCGTTGTTCATTCCCGTCATCTCGTCAACGATTGCGTCGAAGGGATATCAGGCCGCATTTATCTCGACCGGGCTCTTTCAGGGCATTCGTCATCGCAGTCGTTGCCCAGTTTCTCAGACACCCGCCAAGAGAAGCCGCTTCTGCTGCGGTGAAGCCCGCCGACAGCACGTCACAACTCGGCAAACGGCAGTTCACGACGGCGGAGATGATGCGAACGCCGCAGTTCTACACGATGTACGTGGCGTTCGTCCTGATGTCGATCGGTGGCTTGCTGGTGACTGCGCAGGCGGGTCCGATCGCACGGACGTGGGGCTACTCGACCGGCGTGCTGACGCTTGCCGCCTCCCTCAGCCCTCTTGCCAATGGTGGGAGCCGGATCTTCTGGGGTTGGGCATCCGACAAGATCGGCCGGGAAACAGCGATGATCATCGCCTTCATTCTTCAAGCGATCTGCCTCCTGCTGGTGGTTGGCGTTGGGGCAGATATCGGGCGCCTTGTTCGCGTTCACGCTCGTGCTCGTCTACTTCACGTGGGGCGAGATTTATTCATTGTTCCCCGCGACCGCGGGCGATTATTTCGGAACCCGCCACGCGACCTCGAACTACGGCATGCTCTACACGGCCAAGGGCGTCGCTCTCGATCGTCGGTGGCTATATCGGCGCGCTGCTGTACGAACAGTTCGGCACGTGGTCTGTGGGCTTCTACGGGAGCGCGGCGTTGGCTCTCGTCGCGGCGGCGCTGGCCTTCGGGCTCCGTGCGGCGTCCGCGCCGAGGCATGCGCCGGTCGGAGCGGCGTGTACCGGCCAAGTGAAACTTAAAAGTGGAAAGTGGAAAGTGGAAGTGGAAGAGTAAGAACACGAAGCACGCAGAGCACGCAGAGCACGCAGAAGGGACACCAGCCGTGACAGTGGCTTCCGAGCGCCTCGAAATCCGCGGTAATCTCGCCACCACCTACTCGGACGTGTTGACCGCGGACGCGATCGCGGCGATCACGGCCCTGGCCCCGCTCGACGACGACCGAAAGGCGGTGATGGCTGCGCGGCTCGAGCGCCGTGCCGCGCGCGCCCGTAACAAGGAGCGCATCACCTTTCTCGACCCCGGCTCGCACATCGCCAGCGAACGAAGATCACGGTCCAGGAGGCGCGGGACGGTGCCTTCGTCGGAAGCGAGATTCCGCCCGATCTCCGCCGGCAGTGGATCCAGGGCACGGGTCCGGCCGCGAAGCCCAACACTCGGCCGAACGCAGCATCCGCAACATCGCTCACGCGCTGCTTTCGGGCGCTGACGGCTGGATGTTCGACGGCGAGGACGCGCTCGGTCAGGTGTCGACGATGTCGCTGGACAACCAGCGGAATCTGAAGCTGGCGATCCATCGCGACGCCGGTGTTCATGGAAGGCCGCCGAGGAAGTCGCCGACGAAATGAACCAGCTGGGCGCACGGGTTTTTCGGCCGCGAGACGATCTCCAGACTGGCAGAAGCAGCTCGACTTCACGACGAAGATCTTCCGCGCCGCGCGGCCTTCACCTCGACGACCGGCACATGCTGCCAGCGCCGACGGCTCCGGCTTCTCGGCGTCCATCGTCGACGTGACGCTCTTCATCGTGCAACAACCAGCGGCGAGCTTGCGCCGGAACGGGCTGCTCGCTCGTTCTGTATCTGCCGAAGATTCAAACCGCCGAGGAAGCGGCGCTCTGGAACGACATCCTCGTCGGCGCTCGAAGGGCACGCTGGGCCTGCCGTCGGCACCATCAAGGTCTACGTGCTCGTCGAGCAGTTCGAGGCGTGCTTCCAGTTGATGGAGATTCGCGCCGCGCTCGGCCGGCACTTCATCGGCTTCAACACCGGCCGCTGGGACTACATCAACAGCGTCGCCGGATGCGATGGCCTGGGACCCCGACTTCGTGAATCCCGAACATCGACGCGATCACGATGACCTACGGCTACATGCGGAACTACGAAGACCGCGTGCGGCGGGCGGTGCAGCACGCCCGGACCAGCTCGGTCAGTTCGCGCTGTGGCAGGGCGGGATGGAGCCCAACATCCCTGTGGGATCGAAAGCAGGCGTCGACGCCAGCATGAAGCGGGCGGTGGCCGGCGCCGAGCGCGAGCAGCGCGAAGGCGCGAGCGGCAAGTGGGTGGCCCACTGGAAGATGGTCCACATCGTGCGGCCCGTATGGGAACGAGTCGGACAAGACAACCAGCTCGGGCGCGCCGTTCCCCGCCCTCACCTACACGCGCGCCGACGCCGACGGCGCTGATCGCAGCTCGAACCGGCGCCGCGAACGATTCGCGGCGCCCGCGATCTCCTGAGCGTGGCGATTCAGTACGGCAACGCTTTCGGCCAGGGCTTCAGGCGGCCGCGCTCAAGCCGGCCGACTTCTTCGGCAACGACGACGTGCTGCTACCTGATGGAAGACATGGCGACCGGCGAGATCCGTCTGAGCATCCTGTGGGAATGGCTTCACAAGCGCGCGAAGTTGACGGCAGACGATGAGCAGGTCGGCGTGAAGGCTGGCGACACATTCACCTCGGGATCTGTACTTGCGTTTGCTCGCCGAGGAATACGAAAAACTGCAACGCGCCGGCAATCGGGACGTGCACGACGTGTCGAAAGCCACGACGCTCCCGATCGCCCGTGAGATCGCTCGAGACCTACGTCCTGGCAGACATCAAGCTTCCCTGGTACGTCGATCTACTCAATATCAACCTCAACAATCACGATCTCACGGAAGCCAAGCGCCGCATCCGTCTGCTCGCCGATGCGTTCAGGAAGGACGGGACGCGCATCACCGAGAATCTCGATTTCGCGTGACGCTGCGCTAAGGCGTCAAACAGGAATTCGTCTCTTCGACCGCGGCGACATCGTCGAAGGCTTTGCTGGAGCCTGAGAAGAAGTCAAGCTGCCGGAAACGTTGAGCGTAGTAATCAGCCGCTCCTTCCCGACTGCCCTGTTGCTGCCTCGACCCGTAAACGTGCCCTGATAGAGCTCACTCGCGCCGTTGCGGCTGACCGCCAGACGCATTTGGTCCCGCTCACCCCACAACTGCTGTAGTAGTCGAGCCGCACGGCGAACGGCCTCGGACGGCGCCTTTCGTCCAGCGGATGCGCTTCGTTGTTCTTGTTGTCGATCACGCATCTCGATGCTCGAAGCCTGATCGAGCATGCCCGCCGGTGGCCGACATGTTGTTGCCCCAGTAGACTTCCTCGCCGGACGGCTCGGATCAGCGTTGAGATCGAGGTCGCTCGGCTTGTCCCACCTCAGACGGTGATTTCCGGCCCGCTCGTGCCTGCATCACGTTGGTGGGGCACCCGGCCATATGGGCCGACGACTCCCGATTGAGACGACAGGGCCAAACTGAAGATCGAAGCGTAGACGGGCACTCGACGGGACTTATAACTGCACGACCAGCAGCAGATCGGTCGTGGGAGCCGGCAGCTGCAGCTGCCGTGAATCCGGGGCCGACCTTGCGCGGGACATTTCCTGACCGACAGATACACGGCCTGGAAGGTCTGCGGCGCACCTCAGCCGCACGACGGTCGGTAACCGCGGGCGACGAGCGCGCGGCGGCTGGCGTCGGCGGCGCCGCGACGGGACGGACCACCACCCGGCCGCAGGCGCGGCGCCGGGCTGCATCGTCGCGGTCGCCCCGTCGACGGTCGCAACCCTGGTCACGAACTCGGCCAACCGGAGCACGTGGAGTCGGCTATTGGCTGCGTCGCCGCCAGGTCTGGGGCTCGGCAACGATCGGATGTTGCTGCTCCGTTTCCACAGTTGGCGAGCGATCGCAACCACCATCAGACCGAGCCATCTCAGCAATGCGCATTCTGGTCCACGGGGCGAAGGTCAAGCGGTCTCATGACCTCCTCTTCAGCAATCGCAGGCACCCGACGAAGCTGGGCCTTTCGTTACCGACGGCGGCGCCGCCCCAGCTCAGCAGAAGCGGTCAGGCGGCCCGGATCCAAAACCGCGCACTATCTGTATTTCTCATGCTGTCATATGTGATCATTGTATTTTACTTCTAGGTTGACCTCGGGCATAACAGGGCTTCACCTGTCGGGTGCTTCGGGCTCGACGCAGCCGCCTTCAACCCTCGGCATCGAGGCGCGGAGGTTCAGAAAGCCCAGAAGCCGAGCCGAGTGCCCAAAAGCCGAGAGCCGAAGCTCGAAGTCGAGAGCTGTTATGTCTGACCAGCCTGTCTCCTGACCACCTGCCGCCGCGGGTTTGGATGACCCACGCCATGAGCACGACGCCTGCGGCGTCGGCTTCGTCGTCGACATCAAGGGACGCCGGTCGCACGCCGTCATCGAAAAGGTACTGCAGGTCCTCATCAACCTGCTGCACCGCGGCGCTGCGGCTGCGAGGCGAACACAGGCGACGGCGCCGGCATCCTGATCCAGACGCCCGACAAGCTTTCAGCGGAAGGTCACCGCAGCGCTCGGCATCGCGCTTCCGCCGGCCGGCCAGTACGGCACCGGACTCGTGTTCTCTGCCGCGGCGTCGCGGCCGAGCGGGAGCAATGTCGGCTGCTGATCGAGCGGATCGTCGGAGAAGAAGGACAGCAGCGTGCTCGGCTGGCGCGCTGGTTCCGACGGCCGACGCGCGGAATCGGCGCGTCGGCGCTGGCGACGAAGCCGGTCATCGAGCAGGTGTTCATAGCTCAGGGCTCAGGGCTCGTCAGGAGGCTCAGGGATCGGGCTCAGAGACCGACCGCAGGTGACGCCGTTCGAGCGGAAGCTCTACGTGATCCGCAAGCGCATCGAGCACGAAGCGGATGGACTCGGCCTGACCGAGCGTCACGCGTTCTACTTCCCGAGCCTTTCGTCGCGAACCTTGATCTATAAGGGCATGCTCATCGCCGATCAGATCGCAGGCGACGTTCCCCGATCTGCTCGATCCCGACATCGAATCGGCGCTGGCGCTCGTCCATCAGCGCTTCAGCACCAACACGTTCCCGTCGTGGCCGCTGGCGCACCCGTATCGCTACATCGCGCACAACGGCGAGATCAACACGCTGCGCGGCAACATCAACTGGATGCGCGCGCGCGAAGGGCTGCTCGCGGTCGGACGTGCTCGGCGACGATCTCGAAGAAGATCCTGCCGATCATCCGCGAAGGCGGCAGCGACACGGCGACCTTCGACAACGTCCTCGAGTTCCTGGCGATGACCGGCCGCTCGCTGCCGCACGCGATCCTGATGATGATTCCGGAGCCGTGGGCCGGGCACGAGAGCATGCGGCCCGAGCTCAAGGCGTTCTACGAGTACCACTCGTCGCTGATGGAACCGTGGGACGGCCCGGCGTCGATCGCCTTCACCGACGGCACGCGTGATCGGCGCGGTGCTCGATCGCAACGGCCTGCGGCCGTCGCGCTACTACGTCACGAAGGACGACCTCGTCATCATGGCGTCCGAAGTCGGCGTCCTCGACATCCCGCCCGAGAACATCCTGCTCAAGGAGCGCCTCCATCCGGGCCGCATCTTCCTGGTCGACACCGAACAGGGCCGCATCGTGTCGGACGACGAGATCAAGCGGGATCTCGCGGCGGCGCAGCCCTACGCGCAGTGGCTTGCGGAAACGTCGTCGACATCGAGGATCTGCCCGACGCGCCGTACCTGCCGCCGCCCAGCCACGAAGCGGTGCTGCGCCGGCAGCAGGCGTTCGGCTACACGCACGAGGATCTGCGACTGCTTCTGGCGCCGATGGCGACACGGCGGCGAAGAGGCGATCGGCTCGATGGGCACCGACACGTCGCTCGCGGTGCTCTCGGACCGCCCGCGGCTGCTCTACGACTACTTCAAGCAGGTGTTCGCGCAGGTGACCAACCCGCCGCTCGACGCGATCCGCGAGGAGCTGGTCACGGCGATGGGATCGACGATCGGCCCCGAGGGCAACCTGCTCGATCCGCGCCCGGAGTCGTGCCGGCAGATCGCGATCAAGTACTCCGGTCATCGACAACGACCAGCTGGCGAAGCTGCGGCACATCTACGAGCCGGAGTTCCGATCGATCACGCTGCCGATGCTGTTCGACGCCGCAGCAAGGCGGGTCGCGGCCTCGAGCGGGCGCTGCGAGGAGCTGAAGAGCCGGGCGAGCTGCGGCCGTTGCGATCCGGCTACACGATCATCATCCTGTCGGACCGCGGCGTCGGACCGCGATCGGCGCGCCGATTCCGAGCCTGCTCGCGACGGCCGGCGTCCACCATCACCTCGTGCGCGAAGGCACGCGCACGCGCTGCGCGCTGCGTCGTCGAATCGGGCGACGCGCGCGAAGTGCATCACTGCGCGCTCCTGCTCGGCTACGGCGCCGGCGTGGTCAATCCGTATCTTGCGTTCGAGACGCTCGACGACATGATCCGCCAGCGACTGCTCGTCGGCATCACGCACGAGAAGGCCGTCAAGAACTACATCAAGGCGCTCAACAAGGGCATCCTGAAGGTGATGTCGAAGATGGGCATCTCGACGCTGCAGAGCTATTGCGGCGCCCAGATCTTCGAGGCCGTCGGACTCGAACACAGGAGTTCGTCGATCGGTATTTCACGTGGACTGCGTCGCGCATCGGCGGCGTCGGCCTCGACGTGATCGCCGACGAGGTCCTGAAGCGGCACAGCCACGCGCTTCCCGACGCGGCCGCGTGGCTACGACCGACCTGGACTGGGGCGGTGAGTATCAGTGGCGCCGCGACGGCGAGTATCACCTGTTCAATCCGGACACGGTGTTCAAGCTGCAGCATGCAACCCGTAGCGGTCGAGCATCGATCTTCAAGGAGTACACGCAGCTCGTCGACGATCAGAACCGGCACGCGCGCGACGCTGCGCGGCCTGCTCGGAGCTGAAGACGCAACGCGCAGCCGGTTCCGATCGACGAAGTCGAGCCGGTCGAACGCGATCGTTCGGCGGTTCGCGACCGGCGCCATGTCATACGGGTCGCATCAGCCAGGAAGCGCACGAGACGCTCGCCATCGCGATGAACCGGCTCGGCGGCAAGTCGAACACCGGCGAAGGCGGCGAGGATCCGGCGCGCTACGTGCCGGATGCGAACGGCGACTCGCGGCGCAGCGCCGTCAAGCAGGTCGCGTCGGCCGCGCTTCGGCGTGACGAGCGAGTATCTGGTCAATTGCCGACGACCTCCAGATCAAGATGGCGCAGGGCGCGAAGCCCGGCGAGGGCGGTCAGCTGCCCGGCCACAAGGTCTATCCCGTGGATCGCCGAAGGTGCGCTACGCGACGCCCGGCGTCGGGCCTGATCTCGCCGCCGCCGCACCACGACATCTATTCGATCGAGGACCTGGCGCAGCTCATTCACGATCTGAAGAACTCGAACCCGAGGCGCGAGGATCCACGTGAAGCTGGTGGCGCATCGCCGGCGTCGGCACGGTCGCCGCCGGCGTGGCCAAGGCGCACGCCGACGTCGTGCTCATCTCCGGCCACGATGGCGGCACAGGCGCGTCGCCGTTGACGTCGATCAAACACGGCGGGCGTTCCGTGGGAGCTCGGCCTCGCTGGAGACGCAGCAGGTGCTGATGCTGAACGGCCTGCGCGATCGCATCGTCGTGCAGGTCGACGGTCAGATGAAGACCGGCCGCGACGTCGTGCATCGCGCGCGCTCATGGGCGCCGAGGAATTCGGGTTCGCCACCGCACCGCTCGTGGTCTCGGGCTGCATCATGATGCGCGTCTGCCACCTGAATACCTGTCCAGTCGGCATCGCCACGCAGGATCCCGGCGCTGCGCAAGAACTTCACCGGCAAGCCTGAGTTCGTAGAGAACTTCTTCCGGTTCATCGCGCAGGAAGTCCGCGAGTACATGGCGGCGCTCGGCTTCCGGACCGATGGACGAGATGATCGGGCACGTCGAGCGGCTCGACTATCAGCCGGCCATCGATCACTGGAAAGCCAAGGGTCTCGACTTCTCCGCGATCCTGCATCAGCCGGAAATGGCCTACGACACACTACCCAGATGCGTGCGCAAACAGGATCCACGGCCTCGAGCGCGCGCTCGACAACGAGCTGATCCACGAAGTGCGCCGAGGCGCTCGAGCATCGGACTCCGGTGAGCTTTGAGGATGCCGATCCGAAACGTGCAATCGAACCGTCGGCACGATGCTCGGTCATGAGTTGACACGTCGTTACGGCAGCGCAGGGACTGCCCGACGACACGATCCAGCTGCATTTCACCGGGCTCGGCCGGCCAGAGCTTCGGCGCGTTCGTTCCAAAGGGCATCACGCTCACGCTCGAAGGCGACTCGAACGACTACCTCGGGAAGGGTCTCTCGGGCGGAAAGTTGGTCGTGTACCCCTCTCGGAAAGCGACATTCGTGACCGAGGACAACATCATCACGGGCAATGTGGTGCTGTACGGCGCGACGAGCGGCGAGGCTTACATCTCCGGCCGCGCCGGCGAACGATTCGCGGTCCGCGAACAGCGGTGCGTTTGCGGTCGGTCGAGGGCGTCGGGGATCACGGTTGCGAATACATGACTGGCGGCCGCGTGATCGTGTTGGGCCACACCGGGACGAAACTTCGCGGCAGGCATGAGCGGAGGCGTCGCTTACGTGTTCGACACCACGGGTAGTTTCGTCGAGGCGCTGCAACACCGAGCTCGTCGACCTCGAGCCGCTCCAGGAGGTCGAAGATCTGGAGCTGGTGAAGGACCTGATCACGCGGCACCTGCACTACACCGGAAGCCAGTTTGCGGCACGCGTCCTGCGCGACTGGTCCGATGCCTTGCCGCTCTTCTCGAAGGTGATGCCTCGCGACTACAAGCGCGTGCTCACGGCACAGCGGCGGGCGGAGGCCGAAAGGACGGGTTCCGGAATTCGCGGAGCTTGTCGGCGTCCGCGCGTAGAATTACGGACACTCACCACAGAGATCGCCGAGCGCGCAGAGTTGTTTTCCTCAGAAATTCTCGGCGAACTCGGCGGACTCGGCGGTTAATTCGAACGGAGCGCATGGGGAAAGTCACCGGTTTCATCGAAATTCAGCGCAAGAAGCATCCCACTCGTCCGGTGGCGGAGCGAGTGCACGATTGGCACGAGGTCTACCTTCCTTACGCGCAACCGGTCCTGGCCGGCCAGGCCGCCCGTTGCATGGACTGCGGCATTCCCTTTCTGCCACAAGGGTTGTCCGCTCGGCAATCTGATTCCGGACTGGAACGACCTCGTCTATCGTGATCGATGGCAGGCGGCAATCGACCGCCTGCATGCCACGAACAACTTCCCGAGTTCACCGGCCGTTTGTGCCCGGCGCCGTGTGAAGGCGCCTGTGTAGCTCGGCATCAACAACGACCCGGTGACCATCAAATCGATTGAGGTGTCGATCATCGAGCGGGCGTTCGACGAGGGCTGGGTGACGCCGCAAGCGCCCGAGGTGCGGACCGGCAAACGTGTGGCTGTGGTCGGTTCGGGCCCCGCGGGGCTCGCCGCCGCCGATCAGCTGAACCGCGCCGGTCATTGGGTGACGGTATTCGAGCGCGCCGACCGCATCGGCGGTCTGCTCCGATATGGCATTCCCGAGTTCAAGATGGAGAAGCGGTTTCTCGACCGCCGCCTCGACATCATGCGGGATGAAGAGCGTCATGTTCCGGACGATTGCCACATCGGCGTCGACGTCTCGGTGGACGATCTCCGCCGGGAATTTCAGGCGCTGGTGCTGGCCGGCGGCGCGACGGCCGCCCGGGATCTCAAGGTGCCGGGGCGGGAGCTCAAGGGCATCCATTTCGCGATGGAGTACCTGCCGCTGCAAAACCAGGCGGAACAGAAGGGGACCGAATCCCTGACGCTGAATTCATCACCGCCAAGGACAAGCACGTCATCATCATCGGTGGTGGTGACACCGGCGCCGACTGTCTCGGGACCGCTCATCGCCAGGGCGCTCGATCGGTTCATCAACTCGAACTGCTGACGCGTCCGCCCGACGCACGTGCGGACAACAACCCGTGGCCGCTCTGGCCGAATATCTTTCGTGTGTCTTCGGCGCACGAGGAGGGCAGCGCGAGCGGCGTACGCCGTCTCCACCGAAAAATTCACTGGGAATGGGAACGGGCGCGTGACCACGCTTCACGGCACCAACGTGAACATCAACAATCAAAACAGCCGTCTCGACATCAAGCCGATCCCGGGCAGCGACTTCACGCTCGATGCCGATCTGGGTGCTTCTGGCCATGGGCTTCCTCGGGCCCGAGCGAGGCGGGATGCTGGAAGCGCTCGGCGTCCGGATGACCGACCGCGGTAACGTCTGGCGTGATGAGAACTGGATGACGAGCGTGCCAGGCGTCTTCACTGCCGGCGACATGCAGCGTGGGCAGTCGCTGATCGTCTGGGCAATTGCCGAGGGTCGGAGCGCGGCCAGGGGTGTCAGACCAGTTCCTGATGGGCACCTCGGACCTTCCTGCCCCTCTTCCGTAACACGCTTCTCCGGCGCGATGCCGGATCGCTTATCGGTCCGCTTTCACCCACCCCAATTGGGCGTCGACGCCCGCCCGGGCGGCACATCGATGCCACGGGTCCTGGTCAATTGATCCGTTTCAGTCCCACAGCCGTCTAATGCCGTAATCCACGCGACACGCTTCGGGAAACACCGATGGAGTTTGCTCCAGGATCTCAAGTTCGCCGTTCTGCCTGCTCGTCAAGGAGCGCTGGTTCACCGTTGTGGCAGCCCTCGTGCTGGCGCTTGGGATTGGGGCGAACAACGCGGTCTTCACTCTCGTCAACGCCGTATGCTCCGCAGCCTGCCGTTTCCTAAGCCCGAGCAGATCATGTTCGTGGGCACGCGCGATGCGCAGGCCCGAAACCTCGGCATTTCCATGCGCGACTTCGAAGACTGGCAGGCGGCGGCCGCGGACGTTCTCGGCCATGTCGTTTGTATTCGCCGGCTCCTTCAACGTCGGCGACGAAGGCCGCGTGCCGGAGCAGTTCCCTGGTGCGTACGTCTCCGGAAACTTCTTCAGGATGCTCGGGGTGTCACCGGCACTCGGACGGGACTTTGCTCCCGAGGAGGACAAGGCTGGCGGGCCGCCGGTTGTCCTGATTGGCAGCAACGTCTGGAAGCAGCGCTACGGCAGCGACCCGTCCGTGCTGGGACGCACGATCAGGCTCAATACCCTGAGCGCGACGATCATCGGCGTCATGCCGGAAGGCATGCAGTTTCCCTTCGACATGGAGCTATGGATGCCGGCTGGATCGCTGCCGCCCGCCATCACGCAGCAACCCAGGCAAGCGCGCGGCTATCTTGCGATTGGCCGACTGGCTGACGGGGTCACGGTCGAGCAGGCACGAGCCGAGCTGAAAGGAATAGGCGCGAAACTGGCTCAGGCGTATCCAGCCACCAACAAAGACCTCTGACCCGCACGCCGATCCATTCAACGAGCGGATTCTGGGCCCCCAGATCCGCTCGCTCTTCTGGTCGCTGCTGGGCGCGGTTGGATTCGTTCTCCTGATTGCCTGCTCGAACGTCGCCAATCTGCTGCTCTCGCGCGCCGCCCGCCGTTCCGGCGAAATGAGCATCGCAGTGGCCGTCGGTGCGACTCGTTGGCACATCGTCCGACAGCTGCTCGATCGAGAGCCTTCTGCTGGCATTCGTCGCCGGTGCGGCCGGTCTGCTGCTCTCAATCGCAGGCATCCGCTGGTTCGATATGGAGACGCAGGACATCGGCAAGCCGTACTGGATGGTCTTCACGATGGACTGGCGCACATTTGGATTCTTGCTGTTTGTGTGCATCGCCACCGGGATCGTTTTCGGGCTGGCACCGGCCATCATCGTCTCGAAGACCAATGTGCACGAGATGCTGAAGGAAGGTGGGAGAACCGGTTCGGGCGGCATCCGCGCCAGGCGCTGGACCTCGACGCTGATGATCGCGCAGCTGGCGCTCACCCTGGCGCTTCTGGCAGGCGCAGGTTTCATGATGCGCAGCTTCTTGACGCTTTACCGGATGGATATTGGCGTCGATACATCGCGGCTGCTGTCGATGAACATGATTCTTTCTGCCCGCAAGTACCCCGGCCTCGACGATCGCACCAGGTTCCTCCGCCGACTCGACGAGCATTTTCTCGTCGATCAGCGACATCGAAGCAGCTTCCACGACGACGAACCCGCCGTTTGGCGGAGGGGCCGTCCGACAGTTGGAAATCGACGGAAAGGGCGCTCTTCCCGGCGAGCAGCGACCGCTGGTCACGATGCTCAGCATTGGATCGCGATATTTCGACACGATCGGCCTGCGGCCGTTGCAGGGCCGCGCTCTAGTCGACGCCGACACCGAATCAGGGCGCCATAGTGTGGTCATCAACCAGCGGTTGGCGTCGATGTATTTTCCAGGGCAGAACCCGCTCGATCGAGCTGATCCGCCTCACGCCCGAGACGGCGACTGGCGATCAGACCCAATTGGCTGACCGTCGTCGGCGTGGTTCCTAACGTTCGGCAGCGGAACAACAACCAGGAACGAGGCCCGATGCGGTCGCCTACGTGCCGCATTCAGAGAATTCGACGATGGCCCGTGCGGCGATTCTGATCGCGCGCACCAGGACGGATCCTGCGCGCGCCACGAAAGCCTTGCGCGAGGCGATGCTCGCCGTCGATCCCGACCAGGCTCTCTTCAATCCCAGGACGATCGGACGAGCTGCTGGCCCAGCAGCGATGGCTGCTCCGTGTTTTCAGCACGATGTTCGCGGCGTTTGCGATCATCGCGCTCGTGCTTGCGGCGGTGGGTCTCTATGCCGTCACGGCCTACGCCGTCACTCAGCACACGCGCGACATCGGCGTGCGTATGGTACTCGGTGCGCAACCGGGTCAGGTCATCTGGCTCTTTCTGCGCCGAGCCTTTTTTCAGCTCGCGATCGGGCTGTCAATCGGATTGGCCGCTGCATTCGGCGTGGGGCAACTGCTGCAGACGCTTCTGGTCCAAACGAGCTCCCGAGACCCGGTTACTCTGACGTCAATCGTCGTCCTGCTTGCTTTGGTTGCGGTCGTGGCGTGCATCTGGCCGGCGCGGCGCGCGACCCGTCTCGATCCGCTGGTGGCGCTACGCCACGAATAGACGACCTCCGAAAGAATGACGGCCGGTGCCACAGGGCTCACTTAGTCCGGGAGTCGGAGGCCTTCCGAACGCATTTTCGCCAGCATGATGATTTGCCCCGTGTGCATCGAGAAGTGCTCTACCGCATGGTAGATCGCCAACAACACCGTGACCTCCTCGCCCCGAGCCTGCCGCCTGCTCGAGTAATGCCCCGGCATCAAGGCGCGCTAACACCTCATCCGCCTCGGCCAGCGTTTGTCGGAGCCGGGACATCAACGCCGAACGTGGAATCTGTTCACGCTCATCAAACTCCCGCTGCCTGTCCCGCGGGCTGTGAGATCCGCCGGCCACGCCGACAATCCATGCCCGCGTACTGCCGTCGAGGTGTAGCAACAGATTGCCAATGGAGTTCGAGCCTTCGTTGGCGCGCCACCATACGTCCTCATCACTCAAAGCCGCCAGACAGTGCTCAATCTTCGGGAGATAGTCAGAGCTGAGAAATCCGCGTGACTGGGCGATGAATTGGCTGGCGACGTCGGTCATCCTTTTGAGCTCGTCGCTGATGCCGGCCCTAGAGGCTTTTCACTCACAGCGAGGTCGAACGCTTCCGACAAGAACGGCATGACTGTGCGCAGGTCCTCACCGGTCCTCACAAGGGCGACGTTAGAGACGCGCTGCCGCTTGGCCGATCTTGATGAAGTAGGGAGCGCTCACCTTGCGACCGAGGTGGACCACCAGGCGGCGCGATCGCATCGCGGACACGCCCAATTCATAGGCTTTATACGGCGGACTCATCCTTGCTCTGCCCCACATGATGGTGTGGCCCTGGTCGTCCAGGAAGACCAGTTCACGAGTTCGCCACGGTGTCCGCAGGCTCCTGCCGAAGCGTCACGCCGTTCGCTGAGCATTTGAGCTACAGCATTCACGTCGTGCGTTCCGAGGTAAAGATGCAGATGGTCACCAGACTGCACGAAAGGCTATCGACGGGTCTGGACTATCACGGCCAGTTTGAGGTGGAAGACCTGATCTCCAGCGCGAATGCCCGCATAGAAATCAGTGGCGGAATTCAAGCGCCAGACCGACCTTCTCGGTGTAGAAGCGGATGCTTGCATCGAGGTCACACGTTCGCAGCTGGGGCGTAATTCGCGAGAATAAGCATCACTGTCTCGCGGCTCGCGCCATGTCCTCGAATACCCTACGCTGGCCGGCGTTGAGGACCTTGGGCGTAGCACCTGCACCTGTCGAGGCCGCGTCGTAGAGCAACATGGTCGCAAACGCGAGGAGCGCCTCTTCCTGAGTGAAGTTACAGTGCCCAAAGCGATCGACTGGAATGTTCAAATGCCGAGTAAACAGCGAACCGGAAGCAAGCGTCTTGAAAGCGAGAGAAGCTCGTGCGCATAAGGGACCTGTTGGTCCCGCAAGGTGTGAAGCGTAATCAGAGGACGACGGAGCACACCGGTCGTCCGATAGGAGGTGTTCATCGCGGTAACAGCCGCTGGTTGTGCCGCAACGCGAATGACGCGGATATTCAGGAGGATGTCGTTGTCCGACCCCAGGTACAGGCGCTTCGCGATTGTCGAACGGAAACCCTCCCAGAGTCGCGCTGGCATCCCTGAGGTTCACCACGGCGTAGCGGAGGACGTCGCTGACTGACTGCTCCACCGTCGCGAGATAGTCGTTGGCGTCGAACGGCAGCTTGGCGACCCTGACCCACTGATCCAACTTCGTGACGATTGGCGGGATCGAACACGACGGGCTTCACGGTGGACTGGTAGAACTCCTTCCAGATGCGCAATCAATCCATCGTCAGGGTCGAAGGATGGCCCGGATGAGGCCGGGAAAGAAATAGTCGAACGTGACACGGGCATCGCCAAAGTAGTTGATTTGAAATGGGAAGTCGCCGATCGGGCCATGGGCCGCGACTCCCGCGGAAAGACGTCGGGACGCTGCTCGACCGCCAGCGCTGCGATGAGACCACCTTCGGATGCGCCAATCAGATAGACCTTTTGAGGTTGACCCTTCGTTGCAGCAAAAATGCGGACGAGGTCCAGGAGGTCGTCCTTACCCTGAAGGACTGCCAAGCCAGACTTGTGGTAGCTGCTGGTGGCGAACCCGAATCCAAGTCCGTTGACCAGATCAGGAATGCAGAAATCGCCTAGACAGAGCTGATCCTCCGGGATCCCGATAGGTGTTCCGGCGTCCTGAAATCCATGGGCCCACACCACGAGCCTGCCGTTGTATTCCCCGGGTGGCGGCATGCAGATGCGATAGGCGGCGCCGCTGTCTTGGACCCCATCAGAGTCGCAGATCGATTCGGCACGAACCGGACCGACGAGCAGCAGCAGGAGGCCGAAAACGATGGGGCACAGACGTTTCATTGCGCGTACTCCGAGAAGATTTTCCGAGCCGGCGGCGTGGGCCGAAGGCGCGACACTACCATACACGTGTCACGTTGCAGCTTTGAAAACAGCCGTCCGGGGCGCCTCTGGACCGAGCGATCCGAAGGCCGGGTGGGGGTTCCCGGCCGGATTGCAGACGGTGTTGCCGCGAAGTCTCGCAAGGGGCGTAACATGCGCTGTCCCGACAAGGAGGGTCACTTCTTATGCCGATCCCTGCTTTGCTGCCGGTCATCGCTGCATTGCTGATCCAGCAAGCGGCCACGCCCTCGCCTACCTCGACTATGAGTTTTTCAAGACCCGCGTTCAGCCGATTTTCCTCGCCAAGCGTCCCGGCCACGCCCGCTGTATTTCGTGCCATGGCTCGGGCACTCCGCTGCGTCTCCAGCCGCTCGCTCCGGGCGCCACGACGTGGACTGAGGAAGAATCCCAGAAGAACTTCGAGGCGTTCAAGCGAGTCGTCGTCCCCGGCAATCCGCTGGGAAGCCGACTGCTGACACATCCGCTCGCCCAGGAGGCCGGCGGCGACCTCTTCCACAACGGAGGCAAGCACTGGAATTCGCAGAGCGACCCCGAGTGGCAGACGCTCGCGACATGGGCGCGCGGGCAGGCCGCAGCGTCTTCGACGGCCTCGGCTTCCGGCAAGGTGCGGATCATCCAGACCAACAGCGCCGGCGACAACGTTCATATCATCGATGCCGCGACGAACAAGGTGGTTGGCGAAATCACCGGCATCGAAGTCAGTCACGGAGCCGCGGCGGCTCCCGACGGAAGCCGGATCTATGTGAGCAACGAAGCCGACAGCACGCTCGACGTCGTCGATACCAAGACGCTGAAGGTGACGAAGAAGATCAAATTGACCGGCCATCCCAACAACATCGCCATCGGACGTGATGGGCGGCGTGTCTACGTGGCGCATCGCTCAGGCGCCTGGCGCGGTCGATGTCATCGATACAGCGTCGCTGACGAATGCGAAGACGATTCCAATCAAAGGAAACGTGCACAATACATATGTGACGCCCGACGGCAAATACGCCGTCGCGGGTTCTATTGTCGGGAAGAACATGACCGTCATCGACACCTCGACCGAGGAAGTCGCGTGGGTGTTGGATTTTGATCTGGGTGTGCGTCCGATGGCGTTCGACCGCAACTCCGATGGATCGACCAAGAGAGCGTTCGTGCAGCTTATCCGATTTGAACGGCTTTGCGGTGGTCGATTTCGCGACGCACAAAGAGGTGACGCGCATCACGCTTCCAGAGTTGGGACCTGGTAAGTCGCCGGTCCGAGTCGGCGGAAACGCCTCACACGGCATGGCGGTCACGGCAGACGGCACGACGCTGATCGTCAACCAGCCGATTGAACAGCGCCGTGTACTCGTATTCCCTCCCAGACCTGAAGCTGGTCGGGCACGACGGATATTCAAGGAATCGATCCGAACTGGGTCACGCTCACGCCCGACAGCAAGACGGCATACGTCGCCATCGCCGGGTCGAATTTCGTCTCGGCGATCGACATCAAGTCGATGAAAGAAGTGGCGAAGATTCCGGTCGGAGAAGTTACCGAAGCGAAACGTGACAGCGTTGTTGCCGTAGACCTACCGCCGAGCCATAGAACCGACCAAGCGCCACAAAGCACAACAAAGGTCGAACAGATTCTTTGTGAGCTTTGTGCGCTTTGTGGTTCATACCTGAATTCTGCAGGCGATCTCGAACTCCCAGCCAGGAGGATGACGTGCGGTTGAATCGATTCAGCCTTCTCACGGGCTTCATCGGGCTCTTGCTCGGTTTCGTCATCGCGCACGCGCAAGCGCCCGCGCCTCCGACGCTCGAACAGGCGCGGCAGGCTGTGGCAAACCTTCGGGGCGACCGCATCTGGCGACCGAGCTCGTACGATGAGCTGACGGCCGAGCAGAAAGCCTTCGTGAACGGCATTCTGAGCGGTCCGCGCCGCGGAATCGACGGAGCGCTGGGGATCATGATGGTGAGCCCGGTGTTGGGCGACCTCGCACAAAAGGCCATCGCTTACACCCGCTTCAACCCCACCGTTCCACCAAAGCTGAACGAGCTTGCCATTCTCATCGGCGCTCGGGCGTGGACGGCGCAGCACGCCTGGGTACGTGCATCATCGAGCCGCGTTGAACGCCGGCTTGAGTGCGGAGGTGATCGACGCCGTGCAGGTCGGAAAGCGGCCGACGACGATGCAGAAGGACGAAGAGGCCGTCTACAACTTCTGCACTGAACTGCTCGCGACCAAGCAAGTCAGCGATGCAACGCTGAAAGCCGCCAAGGATGTGTTGGGTGGGGACAAAGGAGTAGTCGACCTCGTCGCTACTCTGGGCTTCTACCAACTCGTGGCGATGTTGATGAACGTCGACCGGCTGCCGATGCCGCCGAACGTCAAGCCGGAACTGGCACCTCTCCAGTAGCCGGTAGGGACCGCCCGTGTCTCTTCACGATACGGCGACGGGAGCATGGCTCACCGCCCAGTGCTCCGCACAGACCTTGAGAAGAGATCCGATCCGCTGTGTCATGGAAGCACTGAACGGATAACCGCACAGGGTCAGGAACGGGAGTGCGGACGTCAGGCGGCTCCAGAGGCGTTCCATTTGGATCGCACCTTCGGCGTTTCCGCTGCGGCACAGCAGAACGGACAACTCGCCAAAAATCGTTACGCGGAGTCGGCCCGGTCGGTGAAGGCCAAACGCGAGCGTTCGACGGCATCCACCAGCTCCGCAAGCAAATCGACGTCAGGCAGCCCGTTTCGCATGATTCGTGCGAGAGCGTCAGCGGCATCCCACGCGATATACCGTCCCTGTTCTCTGAGGGCTGCGAGGTCCCAGCCGCGTGACTGCAGCCGCTGGGCAACCTCGGATCGAATCTTCTCGGTGGCTACGACTACAGCGACATCGCCTCGTTTGAGCGCCGTGCCGACGAAGCCGACCACCTCATTGACGATCGAGCGATCCTCGGCGTAGAACTGCGCCGCATGGCCGTTGCCATCGGCTGCGACGGCCAAGAGCGAGGTAAGAGACGGCACGAACAGACGGTCGGCGAGCACGTGATTCAGCGCACTGGTGAGGTCTTTCTGGATCCGGGACTTCACGACGTAGCCTTGTGCGCCGGCACTGACGGCCGCCGCCACATAGTCATCCGCTTCGTGCATGGTCAAGAACACGACTTTCGCTCCTGACCCCAGTCGTTTCAATTCGTAGACTGTTTGGAACCCGTCGAGTTCCGGCATCGTGACATCGAGAAGAACGACGTCCGGAGCGAGCTGCATCGCGGCATCGACCGCCCGGCGTCCGTCCGTCACAGCCGCGACCACATCGAAGTCGGATGCGAGCAATTTTGAAACTGATTTCAAAACCGGTATGTGGTCGTCGGCCAGGAGCACCTTTGGGCTTGTCTCGGAGGCTCAAAACGGTCGACGCTGGAGGCCGGGCGGCTTGCACGGGGCATGAGAATACCCTGTTTGTATTACCGTAACCACCTATTTCAAATGCTTCCTTCATGAAAAGCTCATAGACGGCGACTTCGTTACGGCAGCGGTAGAGGAGGATGCTACGATTAGCGTTCGCGTTCACGAGCGTCTGATCGTCGGTTGGCTGCTGGGGGCAGCCCCAGGAGGAGTTCGTCGCCGCGCATTCGGGAGAGCTTGATGAGGGTGAAGCAATTGACGATGCCGCTGCGGACGAGTTTGCTGGTGGCCTGCCTGATCCTCGGATGGCACGCGTCCGAAGCGAGCGACCTCGACTCCTCGTTGCGAAAACGGTGCTGGCGGTCTACTCGCTTCACCGCGATTCGCCGCTCAATGTTGCGTTCGACTCGGGGCTGCAGCACGCGCTCAAGTCGTCGGCCGGGACGACGGTCGACTACTACTCCGAGTTCATGGACAGCCGCCGCTTCCCGAGCGAAACCGACTTGTTGTTGATGCGGAGTATTCTGCGCCAGAGCTACGCCACTCGAAAGATCGACGTCATCGTTGCCTTTGGAAGCGCTGCGGCCGAGCTTCTGATGAAGAATCGGGAAGATCTCTTCCCTGATACGCCGGTTGTTTTCTGCGCCGCCAATGGCCCCCAGTTGGACGTGAGTGTTCCACATCCGGCCCAAACCGGGCTCGTCTGGGAAACCGATCATCGAGCCACGCTCGAGCTGGCGCTCCGACTACACCCCGCCACGACCGACGTGTTCTGTCGTCCTCGACCCGCCGCCAGAAACAAGCATCTTTTCGACGGAGCTTCAGGAAGAGCTTCGCGCGATTGAGGGTAAGGCCGCCCTCCACTACCTCGTCGACCTGCCGACGCAGGACGTCATTGCCAAACTCAACGCCGCGCCGCCGACATCGATCCTTCTGTACGTGCGACAGGCCAGGGACCTCGCGGGGCATAGAGTCGCCTCGACCGATGCTCTCAAGCTGATTGCCGATGACGTGAACATGCCGACCTATGGCGCCTACGATGCGTACCTGGGTGCCGGCATCATCGGCGGTTATGTCTTCAGCTCCCCCGCCAACGGTGCTCGGGTGGGCGACATGGCTCTGCGTGTCGCTAACGGCGCGAACATTGAAAACATTCCGATCGAGCGCGCTCTAACGGTTCCGCAGTTCGACTGGCGTCAGCTGCAGCGGTGGCACATCCGAGACAGCCAGCTGCCGGCGGGCAGCGTTGTGCTCTTTCGACAATTCACGTTCTGGGATCAATACAAGAGATACATCGTCGCGGCGGCGTCACTGTTCGCCATCCAACTCGCGCTCACGGGGGATTGCTCGTTCAGCGGGCTCGCCGCCGCCGGGCGGAACATGCCTGGCAAGAGAGCGAAGAACGATACCGGACGTTCGTGAAACTCGCAGCCGGAATTGGTCTGCCGGTATCGTCCCGACCTTGACATTGACGTACGTCAACGGCGCGATACTGCCGGTTCTGGGGAAAGCAATCCAACGAGCTGGTTGGCACGAGTTTTCTCACGTTGCTGCCCTGAGTCGTCGCACGCCGAGGTGAGAGTGCACGTCAAGTCACTGGTCGACCGTCCCAGAGTGGATTCGCATGAGTTCGAAATCCACGCGCCGGACGGCGCACACGTGCTGGCAGCAATGGATCGATCACGTCATCGTCGCCAGCGATGGTCGTGCCGTCGAAATACAGGGAATCGGGAAGTGACGTCACCCAGCGCAAGCTCCGGAAGAGGCGCTGCGCCACAGCGAGGCCCGAAACCGAGCGATTCTTCGAGCCGCACCTGACATGATGTTCCTGCTAAACAGGGAGGGCGTAATCTCGACTACCAGGCGAAAGATCCACGAGACCTGTTCATCCCTCCGGAACAATTCCTCGGCAAGAACATTCGCGACGTGATGCCGCCTCATCTTGTTCCGCTATTCTTGAACAACTTGGAACAGGCTGCCGCATCTGAGGAACCGTGTGTCATCGACTACGAGCTTCCCTGGCAGGTGAGACCCGCCACTTCGAATTGCGAATGGTCTCGTGCGACGACGACAAGGTCTTGTCCATCGTACGCGACGTGACCGAGCGACGTCGGGCCGAAAGAGCTCTCCTCGACAACGAGGCTGCGGTGCAGGCCACGAACGAGGAAATCCGGAACCTGGGTGGACGTCTCATTGCCGCTCAAGAAGACGAACGCCGCCGGATCGCACGCGAGCTTCACGACGATCTGAGCCAGAAGCTGGCACTGTTGACGATGGAGCTCGATCAACTCTCCCAAACGCCGTCCAACGGGGAAACAAGCCAGCGGCTGCACAGGTTAACCGACCAGGCCGGTCAAATCGCCACCGACGTTACACCGACTGTCGTATCAGCTTCATCCATCGAAGCTGGAAGCCTTGGGTCTCGTTGCCTCCATTCGAAGCTACTGCCGGGATATCGAGCTTCAGCACGCCGTCGAGGTCGAATTCACACATACCGACGTGCCTGTGACGATTCCGGCTGAAGTCTCGCTCTGTGTATTCCGCGTCGTGCAAGAGGCCCTTCACAACGTCGTCAAACACAGTTCCGCCCGAAGTGCGTTCGTCAGGTTGAGTGGCACGGGCACCGGTCTTCAACTGCAGATCGCCGATTCCGGAGTGGGATTCGCGCTCGAATCGCAGGATGGTCAGGGGCTTGGCCTCGTGAGCATGCGAGAGCGTGTGCACTTCCTTGGCGGCAAGCTGGTGATCCATTCGGCGCCTGGCAACGGCACCCGAATCGGCGTGAGAGTCCCATTCGATACGTCCTCCGGAGCTGGCGAGACCGTGGACACAGAGGCCAGAACCGCCTAGCGAGCCGCTAAACGTCGTATTGCCTGAACGTCAAGTTCAACCGTCCGCTCAAGCCGAGGCCCGGCGGGCACGTGCCTGGGAGAATGCGCGAGACCCCGTGGTACCGCAGCCGGGCGGCGCAGCCGAACACGAAGACATCGCCCGAGTCCAGTCGCAACGTCAGAACGGGATCCCGACGCCTGGCTCCTCCGAACAAAAGCGGGCACTGTCGCCGATCGATACCGAAACGACCGGCAGCCCTGACGCCAGCGACCGTTCGCTCTCGTCCTTGTCTTGATGCAGGCCCATCCGTCCTTCGGCATCGTAGTAGTTGAGGATGCACAAGTCCGCCTCGAGCGTCATGCCGGCGGCGGACGCCATCTCGCCGGCCAGTAAACGAAATTCGTCTGGCAAACCAGGCACCGGCTGCCCATCGAAATCACTTCGCGTCGGTTCGTGCCGGTACGTCACGCCGTTCCAGTGACGGCCGAGACACAACATGCGCACGTGCATCTTGCCGCCCCCCGAACGACCGGCACGTAGGCCGGCACATCGCCGTCCATCAGCGCCCGGCACCGTTCGGCGAGCGTCCGCTGACGTTCAATCGAGAGGTACTGCGGCAAATGAAAGGCGCCGGGAACAATCTCCTGAATCATGGCCTGGGATGCCTTCACCCTGGGGTCGTACGCTACCATGATCGACCGTGCGACAACGGCACAGTCGTTTGTGGCTTGGTCTTGCCCTGGGTGTCGCGTTGACGCCGGTCTCTGCCGCGCGCGCCAGCGCGCATCCGGTGCCGTTCAGCTATCTGGATGTGCGGATCGAGTCCGGCGCCATCAACGTTACTCTAGTGGCTCACATCTTCGACATCGCGCACGATCTCGACATCGCGCCTCCCGAGGAGCTTCTGAAAGCGGACGTGGCGAGAGCGCGCACGCCGTCGATGACCGCGCTCCTTGGTCCAAGAATCGCGTTGGCCGCCGACGGCCGACCGTTGACACCGGTCTGGAGCCCGACGTCGGAAGTCCTGCCCGACCGGCAATCCATCCGCTTTCGAGTCAGGTACGAACTGCCGGCAGCGCCGGGAGCATTCAAGTCACGGCGACAATGTTCCCGTACGATCCAAACCATCAGACATTTGTCAATGTCTATGAAGGCGAGGCGCTCACACAAGCGATTCTCGACCGCGGGCGGCCGACGTTCGATCACTTCGCCGGAACGCGGCAGGGCGTCACTGCCGTCATCCGCAAGTTCGTGCCGGCGGGAATTCATCACATCCTGATTGGCCCGGATCATCTGCTGTTTCTGATTGGCCTGCTGCTTCTCGGTGGAACCGTTCGCCAACTGCTTCTCGTCGTCACGTCGTTCACGCTCGCGCACAGCATTACTCTGTCGCTCGCGGCGCTCAATATCGTCAGCCCGCCGGCTCGCATTATCGAGCCGGCAATCGCCCTGAGTATCGTCTACGTGGGCGCGGACAATCTGCTTGCGGCCGGAGGGCGCGACGTCCGGGCGTGGATCGCCTTCGCCTTTGGTTTTATCCATGGCTTCGGCTTCGCAAATGTGCTGCGCGAAATGGACCTGCCGCGCCGGGCGCTCGGTTGGTCCCTTTTTTCGTTCAATATCGGCGTGGAGATCGGTCAACTGGCAGTTGTCGTGGCCGTCGCATTTCTGCTGGGTGTAGTGAGGTCGCGCAGCGAATCGGCCGGCCGTCGAGTCGCATTTGCCGGATCGCTCGTCGTCATCGCGGCCGGCGCTTTCTGGTTCGTCCAGCGGGTGTTTTTTCCGGCCTAGAGTACGGCATCACGGTCAAGATCGAATTCGAACCGACTCATCTGCGCGGCTTCACGATTCCGTAGTACCGTTTATCACTTGTCGAGTCAGCAGGGGGAGGCGTTTCATGAAGCGAGGGATTTTACTGGGCGTCGTCGTCGCGGTAGGAGCGTTGTCGATGACCTTGGCAGGATTTCAGAACCCACCAGCGGGCGCCGGCCAGGGACGGGGCGAAGGCCGTGGCCGCGGACCGCAAGGGCCGCCGGTTGCTGAAATCGAGAAGGTCAGAGACAACCTGTACATGATCACCGGCGGCGGTGGGAACACCGCAGCGTTCATCACCGATGCGGGCGTCGTCCTGGTCGACACGAAGCTGGCCAATTGGGGACCGGCCATCCTCGACAAAGTCAAAACGGTGACGAACAAGCCGGTTACGACGATCATCAACACCCACACCCACGGCGACCACAACGGTAGCAACGAGTTCTTCGGGACGACGGTCGAGATTGTGGCTCAGGAAAATACGAAGGCGAACATGGAGAAGATGGACGCCTTCAAGGGCGATAAGTCCGTGTTTCTGCCGAAGAAGACCTACAAGGACAAGTTGACGATCGGGAAGGGCAAAGAAGAGATTGATCTGCATACTACTTCGGTCCTGCCCATACCAACGGTGACGCGTGGGTCGTGTTCAAGGCACTTCGAGTAGCTTCACAGCGGCGACGCGTTCGCCGGTAACACCACACCGATTGTCGACGGCAACAACGGCGGAAGTGTCGTGAATTACGGCAAGACCCTGACGAAAGCTGCGTCCACGATCAAGGACGTCGATACGATCATCACCGGTCACAGCCCGCTGATGAAGCCTGCTGACCTGAAGCTGTACGCAGACTTCAACACCGAGCTGGCCAGCTGGATTCAAGCTCAGAAGAAGGCCGGCAAGACGGTCGATCAAGCGGCCGAGGAGTACAAGATTCCGGCAAAGTACTCCCGGCTATCGAGATCAACACGTTTCTGGGCGGCATGAAGGGCCTCATGCAGACCGCCTACAACGAGATCAAGTAGACCTAGCCCGCGTACGAACTCAAGAACTCGCGAAGAGCGTCGAGCGAGGCAGCGTACGGAATGGCAAACGGCGGCCCGCCGTGATGAGTGCCGTGCGCGATGACTGGAACGCCATACTGGGTGGCCAACCAGATTTCCGACAAGGTGCCTTCCTGGCCAGGGAACGCGACGATTACGTCTGCAGACAGAACGTTGATGTGATTCCGGCTCGATCTCAACGTTCCCTCGGCTCCAGAGTCGGGCAGGTGCGTGTATATCGCAATTTCGACCCACCTATTGGGATAGCCCGGTGGCAGAACGTAATCGACGGTTCGCGGTTCCTGCCTTTCGATCGCGCCGAGGGGCTCAACAGTCGCGGGGACGATCCCGATTATCAGCCCATGCCTGGGTGAAGCCTCGAAGAACGCCTGGCTGACATCCGCCATCACGCCACGGCCGCCACCGGTCAGCAGATCAAACCCCAGCGTGGCGGCAAGACGTCCCACCTCCGCACACTGAGGATCGCCTGTCTTCCCGGATCCGACAACGGTGAGAATGCGACGGCGCCGCATCGCCCCGGCGTCGGCTTGGCGCTTCGCGTTCGGGACGTTCATTCGACAGCCAGTGATCGCAGCGCGCAGGCACGCACGCTCCGGGTCGATTGACGACTAGCGCCCGGCAACGGGCGACTGCTGATCGGCGATGCCGACGGGACAGCTGACGCCGGTCCCTCAATGCCGCAGTACCACGTCGGGGTTCTTGGCAAGATACTGCTGATGATAGTCCTCGGCGTAATAAAACTCGGGAGCCGGAACTATCTCCGTCGTCACCGTTCCGTAACCCGCAGCTGCGAGCCGCTGCTGATACGCATCTCTGGTCGCTTCTGCCGCGCGCTGCTGATCCGCGCTGTAGAAGTAAATACCAGACCGATACTGGGTGCCGACGTCGTTGCCTTGGCGCATCCCCTGTGTGGGATCGTGGTTCTCCCAGAATACTTTCAGGAGATCGTCGTAAGTGATCCGATGTGGGTCGAAGACGACGAGCACCACTTCCGCGTGCCCGGTCATCCCGCTGCAGACTTCCTATACGTCGGATTCGGCGTATGTCCGGCGGCATACCCGACGGCCGTCGTATAGACGCCAGGCAGCTCCCAGAATTTCCGCTCCGCGCCCCAGAAGCAGCCCATTCCGAACATTGCCCGTTCGAGTCCTTCCGGAAAACGGAGGCTCGAGCCGATGGCGGTTGACAAAGTGGACATCCGGCACGGGCATTCGCGTTTCGCGGCCCGGCAGCGCCGCCTCTTTGGAGGGAACTTTGAGAGATTTCGAAAACATGAATTCGATTATGCCCGCTCAACAATGACCGGCCTAGGAGATATGGCCCCGGATTTGCCGGTTGAGCCGATGAATCTGATGCCTGATGCTCTTCAAGTTGTCGTGATCGCGAGACTCGAGCGCGGTGTCCCGCTGTTTCTTGAGAGCGCGCATCTTGGCCTTGATCGCCGGCTTGTCGATACCTTTCACCTCGTGATGCTCGTGTGCCTCGATGCCCAAAGCTTTGCACAGGGCCGGCAGCAGATGGTCCTTGTTCATCTGCGAAAAGCCTTGCACCGCGTCGTGCTGGACGTCCTTGGCGATGTCCCGGAGCTCCTGGATGGTCTTGAGGTTCAGGTCGTGATAGCTATACGTGGCCATGGGCACCTCGTTCACTGCTTCCGTGCGGCCTTGAAGAACTCAACGACCGCCCGGGTAAAGGGTTCGTTGTATTCGTGACCGCCATCGTACGAGCAGAGCACGACGGGCGCCGCGCCGCACGAATCGGCGACAAAACATCCAGGCACCCCGTTCTTCGGAGGAGCCTTACAATCGTTCCGCGCAGCCCAGCGTCGAGAGGCCGCGACGCCCTGTTCGTACTCGATTGTCGAATCGCGGATGCCGTGGCTGAGGATGATTGGAAGAGGCTGCGGCGGCTCGCACGCAAGACTGCCGGACGCCATGGCCACGCCCGCGAGCACGCCAGCCCGCTCGCAGGCCAGCGCACCCGAGAATCGGGCCCCGTTCGAGTAGCCCATCACGAACACACGCTTGTCGTCGATGCAGTGATTTGCCGACAACCACTCGACCATCGCGTCGAAGAACACCAGGTCGCGGCCGCCTGCTTCCCCACCCGTGGCTTGCCACGATGGCTGAAATCCCGATCGACCGGCTCCCGGGAGCGCCTGCGGATAGACGGCGATCGCCTCGGGCCACGCGGTGGGAAACGGAGCTCTTCCTTGCATGTACTGGACGTTCATCCCGAACGGATGGAACGCAAAGACAACCGGCACCGGTGTGCGGGCGTCGTATCCGGCAGGAGCGCGAAGCACGAACATTCGCGTGACGCCGCCCACTTGCAGCTCGATTGTCTTCGTCGGTCCTGGGCGTTCCGTTACAGGCTGCCGCATGCGTGGTCCGGGCGGCGCTTCCCAGAAGTGCCGTCAGCGTCAGGACGACCGCAGCCCGATTCCACATCTGAGTCACGTCCCCGCCACTGTTCGCCCTGAGCCCTGAAACAATCTACTTCGCCTGAGTACGCCAGCCACCTTTGCCGTACTGCTCGCGAACGGCCTTGGAGTACGGCGCGGGGCTGACAGTCGCGCGGATTTCCAGTTGCGTGTGCCGCTCGACCGTCGGCTTCTTCGAACCGCCACCTTCCTCGCCCCACACCAGTGTGACGTCGGTGTTCAGATCGATGTTGGGTTCCACCAACCCAAGCGACAGCATCGAACGCTCGTTGTAGCTGTAGCCGCCGAACATCGAGAGACCAACCATCTTTCCACCAAGCATGATCTTGTCGTAGGAAGCCGAAGAGTAGTTCGATAGTGGAAGGTCGATGAACCTGTAGATCGGTCCCGACTCGAAGATCGAGTGGTAGACCTTGGTGACGTCCTCGCTGTTCCATGCGAACGTCACCTTCTTCCGATGTGGCTTGGCAGCCATACGTTCGAGGGCTTCACGTCCGATGAAGTCGTGGTCGAACTTGACGAACGGACCGTATCCCATTTCGTACGGTGTCACGTAGTAGTCTTCAATGTTGTTCGATTGGAAGCTGCCGCCCAGAGAAGCGACACCCTCCCAGGACGTCGCCGGTAACCACTGCCGGTACGACTTCATCTTTTCACCCGTATAGACGGCCGGGAGCGGCGACGGTATCCAGCCAGATTCGAGAGTATTCGTGGCATAAGCTCGCGAGCCGACCAGATGGAGGCCGAAATCCTTGCCGGCTTCCACAATCGCCGCCCTGATCTCCTCACGCTCCTCGTACGGACCCCACACCTCCAACCCCGGAGTGCCTGCCATGCCGTGATACAAGGCGCGGACCTTGCGTCCGGCGATGTTGATGGTTCCCATCTTGAAAAACTTGATCTCAGGAAGCGGTCCACCGTTCAGTTTTTCGAGCACCTGTTTGGCATTCGGTCCTTGAATCTGGTAGCGGTACAGCGTACGAATGACTGCCTTCCCCCTGGGTTTGACGGCGAGCGGTCATCCATCGTGGTCTTGACGTTGTATCCTCCCGTCGTCGCATGGAACTCAATCCATGTGGCTGCTGGGGCACGGCCGACAAACGCGACCTTGTTCTGTTCCAGAGGAAACAGAATCCCGTCGCCGATGACGTAGCCATCGTAGTTGCAGGAGCGAATTGTCTCGCCCGGTCGAGCGTGAAATTCGCAAAGCTGTTGAATCCGAGATGGGACACCAGTTTGACGGCGTCGGGCCCCTCGACATAGAGATTCACCATATGGTGAGAGAGATCGAACATGATGCAGCTCTCTCGCCACGCCCGCTGCTCCTCACGCCAGTTCGAATATTCGGCGGGGACTACGGGATAGACATAGGCGCCGATCTGCGAATTCCGGAGCATGTTCGCCGGATTCCCGGCCTTCTGCAGCAGATCCTCCAGGCTTTGGGTGGTTTTGGTTGCGGAACTCATAGTGGCTCGTAACTCCTCTTGTCGATTAGCCGTTCGTTCAAACTGTTGACCGGCCCTCAGCAGGGCACAGAAGGGGCGGTAGGGCGCGCGCCGAACGGGATAGTTTAGATCACTACGGCTTGGGCTCGAACCTGAGGGCGACGCCGTTCATGCAATAGCGCAAGCCGGTCGGACGGGGACCATCCGGGAAGACGTGGCCAAGATGACCTTGGCAGCTTGAGCAGCGCACCTCGGTGCGGGTCATGAAGAGGCTGCGGTCGGTCGACGTGGCAACCGCGTCTTCAAGCGGCTGAAAGAAGCTCGGCCACCCCGTGCCGCTTTCGAATTTCGTCTCGGACGAAAACAGCGGCCGCCCGCATCCCGCACAATGGAATACCCCGTCACGCTTCTCAGTATTCAGGATGCTGGATCCCGGTCTCTCGGTGCCGTGCTTTCTCAGAACCTGAATTCCTCCGCAGTCAGCGTTCGCCGCCACTCCTCTTCAGTCTTTTCCATTCCTGAAATTGTACTTCAGCGGCTGGATGTTGGCATGGTGACGACGAGAACCCCGCGTTCCAAGACGCCAAGCGGCGTGATCACTATAATGCGGCCATGCAACGCAGAGAATTTCTCACCTCCGTCACCGTCGCCGGGTTGTCCGTCCCGTTTACTCGAGCGGATGGCATCGCACAGAGCCAGACGAGAGTTCAACGAAAAGGGCGGATCAAGCAGGCACTGTTTCGAAACGTGTTCGGGAACCCCAACATGGCGTTCGAGGATCAGTGCAGGATTGCTGCTGACCTTGGATGTTTCGGTTTCGATTTGATTCCTCAACAGGACTGGCCGACGCTGAAGAAATACGGACTGGTTCCAACCATGGCCGGCGCCGGTCCCGTCACCTTTCCCGATGGCTTGATCCACAGGGAAGTGCATGCGGATCTCGAGCCGAAACTGAAGACCTACATCGATCAGTGCGTCGCAGGCGGTTGCTCAAAGATCATCACGGTCGGCGGACAGCGCAAAGGGATGTCGCACGCAGAAGGGGCCGACAACGCCGTGGCGTTCCTGAACCGCATCAAATCGTATGCAGAGGACAAGCGCGTCACAATCTGTTTGGAGAACATGAACACCCGGTATCCCGACAACGTTCTTGGACGGCCAGATCAGATCTGCGATCACATCAGCTGGGGATTCGAGCTGTGCAAGCGCGTCAACTCGCCGAGCGTGAAGATGCTATTCGACATCTACCACGCCCAGGTGATGGACGGGAACCTCTGCGACAACATTCGTGACAATCTTGCGTGGATTGCCCACTTTCACACGGCAGGCGTGCCCGGACGACGCGAGCTCGACGACACCCAGGGAGATCAACTATCGTTTCGTCGCCAAGACAATTGCCGACTTGGGTTTCTCCGGCTACGTCGCCCACGAGTATCGACCGGGTCCGGGCCGCGATCCCATCGAGAGCCTCCGCCAATCGCTCGACATCATGGACGTCTGAGGCCGAACCAGGGTGCGTTTGACGCTGATCGCTAGTCCCAGTCGGCAGCCTTCCGGCCAATCCAGCACACATGATGAGATCGGTCGTCGGCGGCTCTCCGCCCAGCTCACGAAGGCGGGTTGCGTTCTGGCCCCGATGATACTGGCTGTGCATCGCGCACTGTAGAAGCGCTTCCGTCACCGTCAGAGTCTGACGAGCATCCTTGGGTGCCCAGGGCACCGAAATGTCGTCGGCGAGTCGTCGGTCGGACATGCCTGCCATAAGCTGCCGAATCTCGTCGTGGTAGGTGCGCGCGTAAGTTCTCAGGCTCGAACGAGCCGAAATCCTCCGGCTTGGTCATCGCAAAGTCCGTTTTCCGATCGCCAACCATCCACAAGAACGCCCGCTGCACGATATGAATGTGATGCAGGCGGACGCGAATCGCCGGATCGTCGCGCGCAGGCTGATGCGCTCCAATCGCGCGCCAGTGTTGCGCATCCGCCCAGGCTTGATGGCCATAAAGATCAGCAAGCAAAGTGGTCATGAGGCCGAGTATAGGCTCCCTGCAGAGCCTCGAGACGAACGGAGGGCCGCAAGTCTACGTATTGATGTAATAGACACCGACGCGGAGGGCCACCATGGTTTGCGTACGATGCGGAAAAGACATCGAAAGCGAAGCGGCATTCTGTAGGCATTGCGGCGCGTCGCAGAACGCGCCTGGCACGCCTCGTCGACTCATCCGGCTGTCTTCGCAAGGTCGCATCGCCGGCGTTTGTGCCGGAATCGCCGACTACCTCAACGCCGACGTCACGCTCGTTCGCCTCGTTTGGGTGCTGCTGTCAATCATTCCAGGCGCCCTTCTCGGCGGTGTACTCGCCTACCTCGCAGCCTGGATTCTGTTGCCGGAATCGCACGCCGACGTCAACCGTAGCGGCACCGCTCGGCTGACGCGCTCGGCAACAGACCGGAAGATCGCAGGCGTCTGCGGCGGAATTGCGCGAATACATCGCCATCGACCCGACCGTCGTGCGCGTGGTGTGGGCCGTGTTGGCGATTGTGCCTGGCTGCATCGTGTTCGGCGTGCTCGCCTATCTGGTCGCCTGGTTCATCATGCCCGAGCGTCCGGTTTCGACGATGGTGCCATCGCCGCACACGGCTTGATGCATCCGGGCCACTTTCACGACTTGGGCTCTGCTTTGAAATGGCGCGCCAACTCGCTCTGATAACGGAGACCGAGTTCAGAGGCTATACCCGGTCGATTGAGCCACGTCCCGAAATCCTCACCCAGGCGCAAGGCTGCGCGGCGTACGAGCTACTCGCGAGTCAGCCCCTTGATCTCATCGCTCGTCAGGACCACATCACCCAGAAGCAAGCCGGCAACCTTCAGTCCGACAAACGCCAGGGCGGAGGGGACATGAATGATTCGCGCCTGGCTGCCAATAGCCGATCGAATCGCGCGAACCATCTCGGCAAACGTCCAGTCTCGTGGTCCCGCCAACGGCAGAACCCTCCCACGGTGCGAACCATCGATGGCCTCGAGGGCGACGTCGGCGAACGCGTCGAGCGTCATCGGTTGCACGCGATAGCCGCCGCTGCCGAACATCGCGAAGACCGGCAGGCGCCGCAGGAAATAGGCGATGTTGTTCACCAGGATGTCGCAGGGGCCGACGACGATGGCGGGCTGCAGGATTGTGTAGTCGAGACCCGATTCTCGGACAACACCGCTCGATGCGTCCTTTGTTTTTGTAGTATGGCAACGGCGAATTCTCGCTCGCATTGCTGACGCTGACGTGGACGATTCGACCAACTCGGAGCCTGCTGTGCAAGCGAGATGAGCGCTCGCGCTGATTCGACTGCCCGCTCGAAGTTCGTGGCTCCGTAGTTGAATCGCACGTAATAGGTGTTGACGAAGACGTCAACACCCGTGAATGCATCGCCCATTTCCGTTGGACGATCGAAGCTGTAAGGAAAAAGCCGCACCTGGCTGCCAAATCGGTTCCTCCCTGGATGCGATGTCAGACTGCGAAGCTCGGCTCGGCCGAGCAGGCGCTCCGTGATCGCTCCTCCGATATAACCGGAGCCACCCGTCACGAGAACAACTCGGTTGGTCATCCTCTGGAGTCTGTCGCCGGTTCCGAGGCGAAGTGTCGGGCTAGTGTACGTCCGTTTTCCATCGCACCTTTTGCGTACATCACGAGTGGCAAAGAACGCAGATTCTCGCCCGGCCACGACATGAGGGCAACGAAAATGACGGCTCTAGGCAGGGGCCTGGTTCTTGCGTCCCGCAGGACCATCGCACAGCCGCGCACTTGCCGGTTGCATGACTACGGGGACGACCATGAGAGACATCGCGGTTCAACTGACGCACTATCCCGGGGAGCTTGCGCGTGTGGCCGCTGTCCTCAGTCAACACAGGGTCAATCTCACCTCGCTCACCGGGCTCGCCATCGGCCCTCACGTGACCATCCGACTCATTCCCGACGACATCGAGGCGGCTCGTGCGGCTTTCGACGCGGCTGGCATTCGATTCCAGGAAAACGAAATCGTTCAGGTCCTCCTCGAGAACCGCGCTGGCGAACTGGCAATGGTCAGCACGCGGCTGGCGGAGGGAGGCGTCAATCTACGGGCGATTTACGTGACAGGCCGGGTGGGAAACCTGGTGGAGCTGGCCTCGTACCCGACAACGTCATGAACGCGAAGAGATTGCTCGAATAGACGGGTTTAGCTGTCTTTGACAGCCTTCCTGCAGTCCGGCTACGATGACGATTGGAAATTCGAAGACACACCGATGAAGCCCTTCCGCGACTGACCCTCGTTCTTCCCGGTCCTAGATTCTGAGGCCGTTTCGGCCGACCGGCGTTTTCGCGTCGCCGGACCCTACATATGCACTTCGTTCGTTCGAGGTATCGAGCCATGTCGCAGTCTGCCATCGTCGTGCAGAACCTGGTGAAAACCTTCGTGCGTCGGCGCCAGGCGCCGATCCGCGCTGTGGACGGTCTCACCTTTTCCGTCCGGCGAGGATCGATTTTCGGCCTGCTCGGCCCCAACGGCGCCGGTAAAACCACGACGCTGCGCGTCCTCACGACGCTGACGAAGCCTACCGAGGGAGACGTCTCCGTTGAAGGATTCGACGTGCTGAAGCATCCACTCGAGGTGCGGCGACGAATCTCCGTCGTCGTTCAAGAGAACGCTGCCGAGCTCTTTCTGTCGGTCCGGGACAACCTCGCCACGTTCGGGCGGTTTCACGGTCTGTCGTCGGCAACGATTCGGTCGCGTGTTGCCGACGTCCTCGAACAGTTTGGACTCACCGCTGAAGCCGGCCGCAAAGTCATGGACTTGAGCGGCGGCTTCAAGCGACGGGTGCAGGTGGCCAAAGTGTTCATGGTCGAGACGCCGGTCGTGTTCCTCGACGAGTTTTCGACCGGCATGGACCCACTTCTGAAGCGAGCCATCATGACCAGGCTGCGCGAAGAGGCCACGCGCGGCCGAACGATCGTTCTGACGACGCAGATTCTCAGCGAGGCCGAAGAACTCTGCGACGACATCCTCATCATCAACGGCGGTCGCCAGGCTGCCAGAGGAGACGTCAATACGTTGAAACTCCTGTCGGCCGGTCTGTATGACGTCACGGTCACGTTCGATCGGCTCCCCGATGCAATCGCCGCGGGACTCGAGGTGTATCGCCCTCTGCGAGTCACCACGAACCAGAACACCATCGTCGTCACGCTGAAGGAACAGGAGTCGCGCGTTGTGGACGTGGTCGGCTACCTTGCCGGCAAGGGACGAGTGCTTCGCCTCGAGGTCAGCGGCGCAAGCCTCGAGGACGTGTTCGTCGAATTGACGACGGCTGCACTCACACCCGAGACCGAGAGTCTACGCTCGAGCCCGAAGACCACGGAATCCGTGCCAGCGATTGGGGTGCAGGCCCCACGTGAATGAAAGCAAGGAGACACTATGGGAGCGTTCGGCGCCATTCTGTACCGCGAAGGCAAGATCCGCGCGACGAATCTGACCTTCATCTTCTGGGACCTTTTTCTACCCTCTTGGATATCTGCTGGTATTCGGAGTTGGGATGACTGGCGCGATCGGGCTCGCCGAATCGAGCCTCGGTGTCGACTACAACGCGTTCTTCCTTGCTGGCGTGCTGGGAATGGCGAGTTTCGGCATTGCCTCGAACACCGCCTGGTCGTTCTTCATGGATCGCGACAACGGCATCTTCTACGAGATGCTCACCTATCCGATGACACGCGCGCAGTATTTGCTGGGCAAGGTATTGTTCAATCTTCTGATCGCGATCGGGCAGGCAGCGATCACCGTTCTTCTTGCCCGGGTTCTGCTGCAGGTTCCCATCCAATGGGATCGGCTGCCACTGCTCTCGGCGGCCGTTCTCCTCGGTACAGCCGGATGGTTTTTCTTCTATGCAATCTTCGCGTTGCTGATTCGCCGAAACGACGCATTCAACACCGTGACATCGGTGTTCTACTTCGTTTTTCTCTTTGCAAGCTCGATGTTCTATCCCGTTGAACCGCTGCCGCACGCCGTTTCGGGAGATTGCGCTCGCGAATCCAATCACGTGGCAGGTCGACGTGCTGCGATACGCCACGATCGGCATCGGTCACCCGGGCTGGCTTCAGATTGAAGCCGCCGCGTTTACCGCGTTCACGTTGGTAACTTTCCTCGGCGCCCTGTGGGCGCTACGCAGGCAGTGATGTCCCCGGCCCTGGCACAACTGCCAGCTATTCGACGCTGCGATCGACTTCCTAGACTTAGCGCCTTTCCGGAGGACGGCCATGGCTAAGTATCGGGTCAGCATCAAAGGCAAGAACTACGAGGCGATGGCAGATCTCGCACGACGGCATCATCTGAGCATTGCCGGACATTCGGTCACAAAGCTCGCGCGTGGCGCCTACAGCGTTCAGGCCTTTGCCGACGGTCCTCAGATCAAGACGCTCGAGCGGGCGGGCTATGGCGTCCGCAAGTTCGAGGATGCAGATCGGGCAGGAAGAAAACGGCAAGCCGAAGTCGTACGCCCGGGCAAAGCAGATGCGGCAGCTGGTGCGGTTTCCTTCGTCGCTAATCTCAATCAGTACCTGGCTGTCGATGCCGTCGAGGCGGCGCTGCTGGCCGCGAATAAGCCCCCGAATGACGGTTTCACGACGATCATCTCACTGCCACACAAGACGTGGGAGGGGCGGCAGTGCCACGCCTTGAAGATTGCCAGCGGCGCGGGATCGGATCGGCCAGGGATCTACTTTCTTGGCGGCATTCACGCGCGCGAATGGGGAAGCGCAGATATCCTCATCAATTTCGTGCAACAACTCACCAACGCTTATCGATCGCAACAGGGCATCGCCGTCGGACCGAAGAAATTCACCGCCGGTCAGATCCAAAACATCGTGAATCACAAGAACATTTATGTGTTTCCTCAGGCCAATCCCGATGGTCGGGTACTCACAGCATGAGCTCAGATCCCGATTGGCGAAAGAACCGCCGCCCGGCGCCGCCTGGGCACAGCAATCCGAACTGCATCGGAGTTGACTTGAACCGGAACTTCGACTTCTTGTGGGACTTTCCGAAGCACTTTCATCCCTCGGCGCCGGTTCGCAATTCGACCGACCCGTGCGATCACGATGTCTACATCGGTCCAACACCGAGCTCGGAGCCCGAGACCAAGAATGTCATCTGGATGTTCGACACGCAGCCCAGCATCCGCTACTTCGTCGACCTGCACAGCTTTTCCGAGGACATCCTCTACAACTGGGGCGACGATGTGAATCAGGCGAGCAAACCGGCGATGAACTTTCGAAACGCCGAGTTCGACGGCAAACGAGGCCTGGCCAACGACACGGCGTACAGGGAATATTTCCCCGCTTCAGATCAGAAGGTGGCGGTGGCGCTAGCCCGTCACATGCGGGACTCGATCAAAGCCGTCCGAGGGCGGACTTACACGGTCATGCAGGAGTTGAGCTTGTATCCGACGGCAGGGAACGTGAACGACTATGCCTACGGGCGGCACATGGTGGACTCGGCCCGCACGAAGGTCTATTCATACACGATCGAGTGGGGACGGCCGGACAACCCGACGCCCTTTCATCCGCCCTACGCGGAAATGAAGCAGATCATCAATGAGATCACGGCCGCGCTTCTGCAGTTCTGCGTGAAAGCCGCGTAGCGAAAGGAAGTCTCGTACCGACTAGTCGCAAGACGAAAAGGCCCGACGCGCGATATTCGCGACATCGGGCCTTTTCGTTTGTATTACTGCCGGCAGCGACCTACTCTCCCATACAGTTTCCCATACAGTACCATCGGCGGTAGCAGGCTTAACTTCCGTGTTCGGAATGGGAACGGGTGTGACCCTGCTCCTATGACCACCGGCATAGTCGATGAGAACTCGGAAATCGACGAGTGTCGATTTCGGATTGCAGATTGGAATGCAATCTGCTGGTTCTCGATTTCAAAGAACGAGTGGGTCCCGCACATGCGGCGGAGACCCGCGCGCGCACCGTCATGATCCGGCGGTCGCACGCAATTCCGCATGACCCGACTTCGCGCTCGGCGCTTCGTCGTGGTCTCGCCGTAGTCCGACACGAAGATACTCGGACGAAGGCGGACAACCGGAATATCCTGCAAACGGTAGTTTCGCCAAACCACCACCAACGCAGCGTGTGCTGCATGCTCGACATGATCCGAGGACCATGCCCTACAACGGAGATGTCGTAGCCGACGGTTTCGAGACCGTCGGGAAAGAAAATATGGTCAAGCCTCACGGCTGATTAGTATCGGTAAGCTCAACGTGTCACCACGCTTCCACACCCGACCTATCGCCTGGTCATCTTCCAGGAGCCTTTAGGGATCTTGCGATCCAGGGAGATCTCATCTTGTGGAGGGTTTCACGCTTAGATGCATTCAGCGTTTCTCCCTTCCGGACGTAGCTACCCGGCGCTGCCGCTGGCGCGACAACCGGTACACTAGAGGTCCGTCCAACCCGGTCCTCTCGTACTAAGGTCAGCCCCACTCAAATCTCCTACGCCCATGGCAGATAGAGACCGAACTGTCTCGCGACGTTCTAAACCCAGCTCACGTACCGCTTTAACCGGCGAACAGCCGGACCCTTGGAACCTGCTACAGCTCCAGGATGCGATGAGCCGACATCGAGGTGCCAAACCTGAGCGTCGATGTGAACTCTTGGCTCAGATCAGCCTGTTATCCCCGGCGTACCTTTTATCCGTTGAGCGATGGCCCTTCCACGCGGAACCACCGGATCACTAAAGCCTGGTTTCCCACCTGCTCGACTTGTAGGTCTCGCAGTCAAGCTCGCTTCTGCTTTTGCACTCTCTGGCTGGTTTCCAAACAGCCTGAGCGAACCTTCGCGCGCCTCCGTTACAGTTTAGGAGGCGACCGCCCCAGTCAAACTACCCACCTAGCAGTGTCCCTGATCTGGATAACAGAACGAGGTTAGAACGCCGGAGCGCTAAGGGTGGTATCTCACCGTTGACTCCCCCGAGTCCGAGAACCCGGGTTCAAAGTCTCCCACCTATCCTGCGCATAGCGCGCCAGCATTCACTACTAGGATGTAGTAAAGGTGCACGGGGTCTTTTCGTCTAGCCACGGGCAACCGGCGTCTTCACCGGTACCACAAATTCGCAGTGCCCCTCGTTGAGACAGCGCCCAGATCGTTACGCCATTCGTGCAGGTCGGAACTTACCCGACAAGGAATTTCGCTACCTTAGGACCGTTATAGTTACGGCCGCCGTTTACCGGGGCTTCAGCTCGAAGCGTCGCCTTGCGGCTAACCTCTCCCTTTAACCTTCCGGCACCGGGCAGGCGTCAGGCCATATACGTCGTATTCGACTTGGCATAGCCCTGTGTTTTTAGTAAACAGTCGCCTGGGCCTCTTTATTGCAACTCTCTCACGCTTCGGGATGCGAGATCCCTAACGCTACCAGAGCACCCCTTCTTCCGAAGTTACGGGGTGAGTTTGCCGAGTTCCTAAACGAGGGTTCTCACTCGCGCCTGAGGATTTTCTCCTCGCCTACCTGTGTCGGTTTGCGGTACGGGGTACCCAAAAGACTCCTTAGAGGATTTTCTCGGCAGCGTGGCGTCAGCGACTTTACGAGCCTTGCGGCTCTCGCCATGACCCCTCAGGATATTGACCCACCGGATTTACCTGGCAGATCTCCCCTACAGGCCTGAACCTACACGTCCAATCGTAGGCTCGCTTAGCCTCCTGCGTCTCCCCATCGTGATAACGTCTTTTAGGTAGTTCAGGAATATTAACCTGATATCCATCCGCTACGCCTTTCGGCCTCGCGTTAGGACCCGACTAACCCTGAGCGGACGAACCTTCCTCAGGAAACCTTAGGCTTACGGCGGAGAGGATTCTCACCTCTCTTATCGCTACTTATGCCGGCAGGGTCACTTCTCACCACTCCACCAGTCTTTTCAGTCTGGCTTCACGGCTGTGAGAACGCTCCTCTACCAATATGCAACCCCGCAGGGTCGCGTCTATTCTATGGCTTCGGTCTTGTGCTTAAGCCCCGTTGGATTGTCGGCCCAAAGCCGCTTGACCAGTGAGCTATTACGCTTTCTTTAAAGGATGGCTGCTTCTAAGCCAACCTCCTGGTTGTCTGAGCGTCTTCAGATCCTTTCCCACTTAGCACAAAGTTAGGGACCTTAGCCGATAGTCTGGGCTGTTTCC
>ERZ1370068.2134-contig-1298_pt1:52500-95076 | contig 95076 bp, 145 predicted proteins | sample MGYA00561227_ERZ1370068 | MGnify/ENA primary metagenome ERZ1370068 (study PRJEB38410, sample SAMEA6850437) | metagenome | study: Metagenomic assessment of the ecological functions of the soil: analysis of the soil microbiota associated with the...
GCCAGCACCGGCAACAACGACCCGACGTGAAGGCTCGAAGCCGTGGGATCGAAGCCGACGTAGGCCGTCACGTGCTCTTTGGCGAGAATATCTGCCAAGCCTTCGGTGGCGTCGTAGACCATGCCTCGCCAAGCGAGTTCTTCGAAGAGGTTATTCGATGATGTCGCCTGAGCGACGGGTTATAGCGCAGGCCTTCGAGGGCGACCCTGACGCGTCGAACGCCGACCCGACCGATGAGACTGCCAGGATAGGACATGAGCTCGGGCGTTAACCGGCGGACCGCTGTGAAGCTCCTCTCGCCGGCGGCCGCGGCCCTCGCAGGCGTCGGCGGGTACGGGTTTCCTCACGAGCGCCACGAGCTTACAGTCACGCGCGCCAACCTTCCCGTGATCGATCTGCCGCAACCGCTCGACGGAGTCCGCATCGGCCTGCTCACGGACACTCATCGCAGCCGCTGGGTCTCTCGACGCCGATGTCGTTTCAGCAGTCGCGTGCGTTGATGAACGGAACAGCCCGACCTCATCGTGCTCGGCGGCGATTACGTCACCTGGGGCGACCGCCAGTTCGTCGACGCCGGCGGCCGACGCGCTCGATGGCCCTGTACGGCACCGCACGGCGTGTTCGGCATCCTGGGCAACCACGACGACGACCACGACATGCCGGCGGCGCTGGCCGCGCGCGGGGCGTGCAGATGCTGAAGGATGCGCGGACTACGATCACCATTCGCGCGACAGGCTTTGGACCTGGTCGGCATCCGGTTCTGGACCAGACGGGCCGCCGGACATCGCCACGATGGTGAAGCGGCGCATCGCGAACATGTCGATCCTCCTGGCGCCATGACCCGCGCCGGCTCACTGAAGCCGCCGGCCTTGAACATTCCGCTGGTGCTGTCCGGTCACACTCACGGCGGCCAGGTGGTGGTCTCCCGGCATCCTGGTCGCGCTCGCGGCGCAGAATTTCCGGTTGTCGTCCGGCACTCGGGCGACGCGAGCGCACGACGATCTTCGTCCGTCAAGGCACTGCGGGCACGGTTTGCGTGCCGGTGCGCGTGAACTGCCCGCCGGAGGTCGCTGCTCACGCTTCAGCGCGATGCCAGGAAGCCGCGCGCAGCGATTTCAGAGCTGAGTCGTCGACGAATCGCCGGCCGTCGATGATGCCACTTTCCCGTCGAGCACCACGTTGAATCGCTTCGGGATAGATGCGGTGCTCCTCGACCAGTATTCGCGCCGAGAGGGTGTCCACCGTGTCACCCGGCAGCACGGGGACCGATGCCTGAAGGACGATCGGCCCGCCGTCGAGCTCGCTGAAGTCACGAAGTGGCACTGAGTCGCACCAGACACACTTGAACACCGTGTTCGAGCGCCTGGCGTTGCGCGTCGAGTCCAGCGAAAGCGCGGGAAGAAGCGAAGGATGGATGTTGAGGATCCGATTGGGAAACGCCTCGAGCAGCGGTTTCCCCGACGATCCGCATGAACCCCGGCCAGGCAGACCGATTCAACGCGGTCTGTCGACTGAGGAGTGTCGGCGATCGCGCCCGATCGCAGGTCGTCTCGGCTCCGGAAAGTCTCGCGCGTTGACGATGCGACGCTTCGATCCCGGCGTTGCGTGCGCGCATCGAGCCCGGCCGCGTGTCGGCCCGATTCGAGAGCGACGACTCCAACGTGTGGCGTCGAGGCGGCCCTCTGCGAACTGGCGTCGATGATGGATTGCAGATTCGATCCCCGTCCGGAGACGAGAACGCCGACTCGACGATTCACATGTCGCCGAGGTAACGAACCCGTCCACGATCGCCCGTGACAATGCGCGCCAATGGCCACCGCGTCGGATTCTCCAGCCGTCTGCCAGCACGATCGAACACGCGCTTGCGGTTGGTCTCTGCACAGACAACCATCAGACCGATTCCCATGTTGAAAGCGCTTGAACATTTCATCCGTCGGCAACATGGCCCCGTTCGCGTATGAGCTCGGAAGATCAGCCGGTACAACCCACGTCGATCGGTCGATTTCGGCGGCGCATCCATCAGGCAGCACGCGGGGAAGATTCTCGGTGATGCCGCCGCCGGTGATGTGAGCCATCCCTTTGACCACGACCATGCGGCGAGCAGCGGACGGATCGACGTGCAGGTAAGAGCGGTGCGGCGCCAGCAGCGCGTCAGCAACGGTCGCGCCCAGCTCCGGTCACGAAGCCGTCTCCGGCTGTCAAACCCATGACGTTCGAAGAACACATGGCGCGCCAGCGAATAGCCGTTGGTGTGCAGGCCCTGCCGACCGCAAGCCTATCAGCGGCATCGCCCGGGACAATCGACTCGGCCGTCGATGACTTCGACCGTTCGACGACGCCGACGATGAAGCCGGCGATGTCGTATTCGCCGTCGGCGTAGAAGCCAGGCATCTCCGCGGTCTCGCCGCCGATCAAGCGCGCAGCCGTTCTCGCGGCAGCCCCGCGCGATGCCGCTGATCGACCTGCTCGGCCATCGTCCGGTGACAAGCGGCCGGTGGCAAGGTAATCGAGGAAGAACAGCGGCTCGGCTCCCTGCACGAGGATGTCGTTGACGCAGTGGTTGACGAGATCGGCGCCGACCGTGTCGTGCCGGCCCGTCATGAACGCGACCTTGAGCTTGGTGCCGACGCCGTCGGCGCTCGACACGAGCACCGGGTCGCGATACCGGTCGCGATCGAGGCGGAAGAGACCGCCGAACGATCCGATCTCGGAAAGAACGCCCGACGTGAAGGTCGACGGGCAAGCGGATTTGATGCGACGGACCGCTTCGTTGCCGGCTTCGATGTCGACGCCCGGCCTGGCGATAGTCGGTCGTGGATGACGAAGAGAGTGTGTTTTCAAACTCCATCTTCCCAATGAGTCGTTTGCATCAAGGCACGGGTCGGTGAACCCTCTCGCGCGAATCCCAATACGTGCGCCGCGCGAGCGCGAAGAAGCGCTCCTTGTCGAGATCCTCCTCGAGCATGTCGAAGCCTTCCGCCAGGAGAGTCAAGGCGGCGTCTCGATCCGGCCGCTTCTCGACGACTGCCCATCATGAGCGGAGTATTGCGCAGCGCAATCGTCGCCGAGCGCAAGCGACGACCGGTGCGCGCGTCGGATCGTCCTGTGAAGGAATGCCGTGTCGTAGAGAGCCTGGACGGCTTCCGACGTGGCCGGCGACACCAAGCGCGCTCAGACCTGCAGCGGCACTTCGCAGCAATTCCTGAAAGCCAAGATTCTTGGCGGTGAATCCCGAGCGTCTCGATCACGTAGTTCTGCGTGGGAACTGCAGTTGACGCCCAGCAGGCAAATGGCCGCGGCGATCGACGGCTGAGACTGACCGAGGGCGCAGTACGCTGCAACGCCGGCTAACGTTTCCAGCGCTCTCTTGTCGCCGATCTTCCCGAGCGCGAGGGCGGCGTCGTCTTGCAGCGGGCCTTCCAGTTTCGCGATGCGCCATCATCGTGTCGAGGGCGTATTGCGCCTTGAAATCGCCAAGCGCCTCGATCACAGCGCTCCGGAAGAAATCTTCGCCTCGACCAGCATCGCGAATGAGCGCCTGTTGAACTTTGGCGAGATCGGCGGCTCGTGACGGTTGATCGGCTAAGAAACGTGCAGCGCTGGCGAGGGCTCGCTCGAGCTCCGGGCGAACGAATTCAGCGTGCTCCTTGTCGAGTGCAGCGAGCAATCGGAGCAACAGCGCGGAATCGGGATTGTGCTCGAAGAAGCTGTAGGCGACAGTCCGCAGTCGGTCGTTCGGGCTGGTCAACGCATCTCACGCATCGCGTCCTTCGTCCGTGGATCGTTGAAGCCTGTCAGCAGCACCAGCGCCCGGTAGCGGACGTACCCGTCGGTGTGCTCGGAAACCGTCTGGAGCAACGCCGGCACGGCCTGAGTCGCAGGCGTGCGCCGAATCACGCGCGATGCGTTGGTGCGAGTGGCGTAGTCGAGGTCGCCGAGCTTGTTGATGGCGGCTTGAAGCTGAGCTCGGCGAGACGGCCTGAGGCTGCGACGGTTCGTCCTGCGCCGAATGCGCGTACCACCTGCAGTGCAAAGAACCGCCAGAATGACGGCCGTCCGAATCCCTCTGCAGATCGCGCGAATTCACAAGACGCATGTTAGAACGACTCGATCCGATGACGTCAGGGCGACTACTTCAAGACGGCTTCTTCACTGCCCAGCTTGAGGGCCAGCTGCAGATAGCCAGCTTCGTCGCGCGGGAACTCAACCGGATAACGGCCTGTGTAGCACGAGCTGAACAGTGACCCGCGCTGCGAACCAACCGGCGCTCAACAAGCCTTCAAGACTCAGATAGCGCGACGCTGTCGGCGTCCAAGAACGTCGTGATTTCGTCGATGGTATGCGTGGCCGCGATCAACTCCGACCGGCTGTGGCGTGTCGACCCCATAGAAGCACGGCGAAATCGTGGGCGGACAGCTGATGCGCACGTGCACTTCCTTTGCGCCGGCGGCCCTCACCATCTTGACGATCTTCCGGCTGGTCGTCCCGCGAACGATGGAATCATCGATCAAAATGACGCGCTTGCCTTCCAGAATGCTCCTCACCGGATTCAGCTTCACGCTGAACCCCGAAGTGACGAATCGGCGGCTTGTGGCTCGATGAACGTGCGACCGACGTAGTGATTGCGGATCAAGCCCATTCTCAGTGGGACGCCGGATTCCTCGGCATATCCCATCGCCGCGCATACGCCTGAGTCGGGAACGGGCACGACGACATCGGCGTCGACCGGCTGCTCACGGGCGAGGATGCGGCCCAGATTGGTGCGCACCTCGTTGACGCTCTGACCAAACACGTAACTGTCCGGCCTCGCGAAATACACGTGCTCGAAAACGCAATGGGCAAGCGGCGCGCTGCGGGAACGGCTTGATCGAACGGAGACCCTGCGAGCTGATGACCAGGATTTCACCGGGCGCGACGTCGCGCACGTAGGTGGCGCCAATCAAGTCCATCGCGCACGTTTCCGAACAAACCACCCATCCATCACCGAGCCGGCCCAGCGCAAGCGGCCGGAAACCATGCGGGTCGCGCACGGCGATGAGCCGATCGCGCGTCAGCATGCACAAACGAAAAGGCACCCTGAACCTGCGACGACCGAATCCACGATCGCGTCCTCGACCGTCGGTGCCTGGATCGAGCGTAGAGGTGCAGCACGACCTCGGTGTCCGAGCTCGATTGGAAGATCGAACCATGCCCGACGAGCTCGTCGCGCAGTTCGCGCGCATTGACCAGGTTGCCGTTGTGCCAGATCGCGATCTGGCCGTGCGCACAATCAATCAGGATTGGTTGAGCATTGGCCAGCTTGCTTTGCACCGGCGGTCGGAATACCGGACGTGTCCGATGGCCATCGAGCCCGGAAGCGGCCGCGAGCGCTTCGGTGTCGAAGGTGTCGGCGACATATCCCATGGCCTTCGAGACGCGGATTTGCTGGCCATCTGGATGCCGCAATCCCACCGCTCTCCTGGCCTCGGTGTTGCAAGGCGTACAAACCAAGGTAGGCCATGTTGGCCGCCTCGGGGTGCCCAAAGATACCGAACACACCGCACTCGTCTTTGAATTTGTCGAGCATGTGATCTTTCAACGCTGACCGACTAAAACTCGCCAATCCGGGCGACTCTACGCGACGCGCTTCACGAAGTGCCGTTCGAGGGCGTTTCTCCACGCTCGTTCTGCTTCTCCGACCGGCAGATCGACAGCACATCTTGCCGTTCACCGCTATTCGTAGCAGATTTCCACCGGTCCGGCCGACAACGCGCGCCGGCACTCCAGAAGCGCGCCGCCCGCGCCAGGACTTGCTCACGCTCGCCTTCAGCCGCCGATAGCACCACTCGCGTAGGCTGACTCGCCGAAGAGCGCGGCCGACCTGATTCATGGCGGCGTCCGGTGATACCTCATGCCCCTCAATGGCGATTTCGGCGCCGATGCTCATCTGTGTCGAAGCAGCACTCCGCGACGGCCACGGCCAGTCCTCCGTCCGCGCAATCATGGGCGGACCGGATCGAGACGCTCGTTCGCCAGAGCGACGAGACAGCGTCCTGAAGCGCGCGCTCGGCCTCGAGGTCGATAGCTGGCGGGACACCGCGAACGAGACCATGAGCACCCTTCAGATATTCCGCTGCCACCAAGCTCGACCCGGTCGTTACCGAGGAGCACAATCACGATCGCCGGAAGCCTTGAACTGTCGGCTCACAACGCGATCCGCGTGCTCCAGTAAGCCGACGACGCCGATCACAGGCGTTGGATAGATAGCGCGTCCCGTCGGTCTCGTTATAGCAGGCTGACGTTGCCTCCAGTGATCGGCACGCCGAGCGCGCGACACGCCTCACCGATGCCCTCGACTGCCTGTGGCGAACTGCCACATGATCGCCGGCCGTTCAGGATTGCCGAAATTCAAACAGTTGGTCGCCCCCAGCGGACGCGCACCCGGGCAAGCAACGTTGCGTGCTGCCTCAGCCACCGCAAGCATCGCGCCGCGATACGGATCGAGGTAGCAGTAACGGCCGTTTCCATCGACGCGACAGAGCCAGAGCGCGATCGGTTCTCTTGATACGAACAACGCCGCTACCAAAGCCCGGCAGGTTCACGGTGTTGGTCCGCACCATGTGGTCGTACTGCCGGTATACCCATTCGCTTGCTGCCGATGGTTGGGGAACTCGAACAGCTGCCAGCAAGAGCCGCATTGCTGTGATCGGCGCGAACCGCAGACGACCCTTCGAGCGCGGCAGGGTCGAGATCGTTGGACCTCGGCGAGGTAGTCCGGGAACAGCCGTCGGCCGTCGGTAAAGAGGCGCTTCGTCGGTCAACGCGCGATTAGGAATCTCGGCGACGACAGAACCACGATTCTTCACCCGCAGCACGCCATCGCTTGTCACCGCGCCAATCCGAACGGCGTGCAGATCCCACTTGTCGAAGACCCTCTCGACTTCCGGCTCTCGCCCCTGCTTGACCACGAGCAGCATCCGCTCCTGCGACTCCGAGAGCATGATCTCGTAGGGAGTCATTCCGGTCTCACGCTGAGGGACCAGCGACACGTCGATTTCGATCCCCGCGCCGCCGCGCGAACCCATCTCGGTCGTCGAACAGGTCAGGCCGGCAGCGCCCATGTCCTGGATGCCGACAAGGGCATCGGTCTGCATGACCTCGAGACATGCCTCGAGCAGCAGCTTTTCCATGAACGGATCGCCGACTTGGACCGCAGGCCGTTTCTCTGCTGACTTTTCGTCGAACTCGGCGGACGCCATCGTCGCGCCGTGAATTCCGTCGCGACCGGTTTTGGCGCCGACGTAGTACACCGCTGTTGCCTACGCCTGACGCGACGCCCTTGATGATCTCGGAGGCCGGCGCGATGCCCAGACAGAACACGTTGACCAGCGGATTGCCCGGCGTAGCACGGTTCGAACACAACCTCGCCGCCCACCGTGGGTATGCCGATGCTGTTGCCATAGCCGGCGATGCCAGACACGACGCCCTCGAGCAGACGTGACGTTCCCGGGCGTCGAGCTCGCCGAATCGAAGCGAATTCAGAAGCGCGATCGGGCGAGCACCCATCGTAAAGATGTCGCGGATGATGCCGCCGACGCCGGTCGCCGCGCCCTGATAGGGCTCGATGAACGACGGATGATTGTGCGACTCGATCTTGAAAACCGGCGGCGAGTCCCTCACCGATGTCAACGGCGCCTGCATTCTCACCGGGCCCTTGAGAACCTGCGGCCCCTTGGTCGGGAGCGTCTTGAGGTGCACTCTCGAGCTCTTGTAGCTGCAGTGCTCCGACCACATGACCGAAAAAATGCCGAGCTCGGTCAGGTTTGGCTCGCGCCCGAGAGACCGGACGATCGATTCGATATTCGTCCGGCGGTGAGACCATGGCGTTCAAGAACCGGCTTATCGATCATCAGAGTCATCTCGAGGATTCGCACGCATGAACGGGCGTACCGGTCGCCTGGGCGCGCGGACCTTCGATTCGCCCAAACTTCCGGTTTCAGCGCCAATACAGCCGACTCGAACATCACCAGGCCATCCGAGCTCGCCGAGCAGCCGATTCGCAGGCTCGTTCTGGATGCGGCATCAGGCCCACGATGTTGCGAGCCTCATTGCAAAGACCTGCGATCGCTGCCATCGACCCGTTGGGGTTCGCAGCGTCTGTGACGTTGCCGGCCTGAATCGCAGTATGCCGAAAGCACGATCTGACGATTGGCTTCCAGTCGGGCAATCACGTCAGGCTGGGCGAAGTAATTGCCCTCGCCGTGAGCGATCGGAATGCGCAGCGACCTTCCGCCGACCGGCAGGCCAGTGTGAACGGCGTGTCGGTCTGCTCGACGCGGATGTGCACGTGCTCGCAATGAAATTTCAGATCGCGATTGCGCAGCATCGCCCCGGGCAGCAGCCCGCTTCGAGCAAGCACCTGGAATCCGTTGCAGATGCCGAGCACCGGACCGCCACGAGCGGCGAATGCGCGAACTTCGCGTTCATGATCGGTGCGAACCGCGCCATCGCTCCGGTTCGAAGGTAGTCGCCGTGTGCGAACGCCGCCCGGAAGGATCACGACGTCGGCGCCCTTGAAGTCCGTGTCTTTGTGCCAGACGTAGTTGGCTTCCTGCCCAACGGACGTCGCTTCGCAGCGTGGTACGCGTCCTCGTCACAATTGCTGCCTGGAAAGACCACGACAGCGAACTTGGTCTTAGGCATGGTTTACCCGCTCTAGTCAACCTCAACGCGATAGCTTTCGATCACCGGATTCGCCAGCAGCTTGTCCGGCGACCTCGGCCGCAAGCGCCTTCGCCTGCGCGACTCCGTCGTCTTCAAGTCGAGCTCGAAGTAGCTTGCCCTGTCGAACATCCTCCACGCCGCCGTATCCGAGCGACTGCAGCGCGTCGGCGATGGTCTTGCCTCTGCGGATCGAATACCGACGGCTTGAGCGTGACGAACACTCGTGCGCGCATTCTCATCCCTCTTCATTCAGACGGCGCTGGTACCCGGTCGAAGACTCGTTCGAAGATATCGTCGACGTGCCGGAATTGCTCGTCCAGATCGAACGCTCGATCGATCTCGGCGCGCAGACAGGCACCCGGTCACGTCGGGATCGGCAAGCAGCAGCGCCTTGAAGTCGCGCTGCTCGGCAAATGAGCGCATCGCGTTCCGCTGAACCCATTCGTAGGCCTGCTCGCGCGAGATACCCCGGCGGGCCAGCTCGAGCAGCACCGTCCCCGAAAAGACGACGCCGCGCGATCGGCTCCAGATTCTCGCGCATGCGGTCGGGATACACGACCATCCCGGTTACGATCCGCGTGAAGCGCCGCAGCATGTGATCGAGGGCGATGAAGCTGTCGGGAAGAATCACTCGCTCGACCGAAGAGTGCGAGATATCGCGCTCGTGCCACAGCGCAATGTTTTCGAACGCCGCGTGGCGATTGCCTCGGAGCAGTCGGGCCAGACCGACGATCTGCTCGCAGCCGATCGGATTGCGCTTGTGAGGCATCGCCGAAGAGCCCTTCTGCCCCTTGGCGAACGGTTCCTCGACCTCGCCGATTTCGGTTTTCTGCAGGCCGCGAATCTCGAGCGCAAACTTCTCGAGCGACGCGCCGGTAATGGCGAGCGCCGCCAGCAAGCTCCGCATGGCGATCGCGCTGGATCACCTGCGACGCCACCGGCGCGGCCGTGAGTCCGAGACGCTCGCAAACCGCAGTCTCGATATCGGGTGAGAGGTGGGCGAAGGTGCCTACGGCGCCGGAAAGCTTCCCGACGCTGACGATCGAACGAACGTCGCCCGACACGCGCTCGATGTCCCGGCCGATTTCGGCAAACCACAGCGCCAGCTTCAATCCGAACGTCATCGGCTCGGCATGAACGCCGTGAGTCCGCCCGATCATCGGCGTTTGCCGGTGCTCGAACGCGCGTCGCGCGATCGCTTCCGCCAGCGCTTCGAGATCCTTCAGAATCAGGTCGCAGGCCTCGCGCATCTGCAGCGCCTGCGCCGTGTCGATCACGTCGGAGGACGTCAGCCCGAAGTGCAGCCAACGCGCCGACGGTCCGACGGTCTCGGCCACCGCGGTCGTGAAGGCGATGACGTCGTGCTGCGTGGTCTCGCTCGATCTCGTCGATCGCGCGCGATATCGAACCGCGCACGCTCTCGAATCGTCGCGCGCCGCATCCGTGCGGAACGATCCCGGCGGCGGCCATCGCCTCCGGCGGCGGCCGTTTCGACCAGCAGCCATGTCTCGAACCGGCGCTGGTCGCTCCAGATCCGGCCCATCTCCGGGTGGGTGTATCGGGCAATCATGAAACGCCTAAACCTCGAAACCCAAAGCCGAGGACTCCGATGAAACCCTGAGGTCGCGATTCGGACTGGACCTCAGTCGAGCTCAAGCCGTTTCCGTGAAATTTCCAATCCGTTGACGTTTCCGAGCACCGTGGCGGCGAGGCAGCGATCCGTTCGGAACAGAGTCGCCCGCCACGCGCTGCACGTCGGCCGGTCGTCACGCGTTCGATGCCCTGCAGCGTTTCGTCGAGTCCGAACTGCCGATCGAAGTAGATTTCCTGGCGGGCCAGAGTGCGACATGCGGCTCGAGGTGTTTTCCAGGCTCAGCATGAGGCTGCCCTTCAGGTGGTCCTTGGCGCGCTGAAGCTCGGCATGCGTCACCGGCTCCTGCTTGACGCCCCGAAGTCTCCTCGACGACCAGATCGATGACTTCTCCCACGGCCGAATTCGCGCAGCCGGCATACACGGTGAACGATCCGGCGTCGCGATACGCACTCAAGCCGCTGAAAACCGCATACGCAAGACCGCGCTTTTCACGGACGTTCTGGAACAGCCGCGAGCTCATCGACCCGCCGAGCAGCGTGTTGAGCACGTAGCTGGCATACCGATCGTCGTGATTCTGCGGGTAGCTGCTGGCGCCGAGGCAAAGATGGCTCTGCTCGAGCTCCTTGTTGCGAATCTGGATCTTCGGCACGACCGTCGGTGGTTCTTCGCCAATCGGTTCTCCCGTTCGTCAGCGAGATCTTCGAACCGGCCTTCGACGAGCTCTCGAACACGTCGCGTGCTCGAGATTGCCAACGGCCGAGACGATCAGGTTCTGGGCGGTGTAGACGTCGGTGGAAATACTGACGCAGCGACATCCGCGTCGAACGCGCCAACCGTCTCCGGGCGGCCGAGAATGGGGCGGCCGAGCGGGTGATTCTCCCAGAAGCCTTGCGTGAACAGCTCGTGGACCAGATCGTCGGGCGTGTCCTCGACCATCTTGATCTCTTCGAGCACGACCTTCTTTTCGCGCTGCGATGTCGTCGGACTGAACGCGGGATTCATCACGATGTCGGACAGGATGTCGATCGCGAGCGGGAGATGTTCGTCGAGCACTTTGATGTAGTAGCTCGGCATATTCCTTGGCCGTGAAGGCGTCGAGCTGGCCGCCGATCGAATCGATCGCCTGAGCGATATCCTCGGCCGATCGGGTGGTCGTGCCCTTGAACAGCATGTGCTCGACGAAATGCGCGATGCCACCGCGGTCGGCCGTCTCGTGCCGCGAGCCTGCGCGTCAGCCACACGCCGATACTGATGGACCGGACCTGCGTCATCCTCTCGGTGAGAAGACGGAGGCCATTATCGAGAACGTCTCTGACGATCGACGGGTTCGACAAGGTGAAGCTCGCAGCGGGAACGGCGGTTTGGGGGCCGGTGACGTGCCGCAAAGCCTTGAAAGAGAAGGAATTACCAGCCCGGGTGCTATATTAGCACGCCGCTTACTGGCTCAGGCAAGACCCGGCGGCCCCGGGGACAGATCGCTGCCTTCACATTGTGTCGATGTCTCGTGGCCTTCTAACATGTTAGCGACGTGAGACATACCGTGCCGTCTGACCAGCGTCCGCTCGACACTCGCTGAGCTGGAACGTTCTGCGCTCGAAAGTGCCCTCGAGTTCGAGGCCTCGAGCCGTTTCGCGCCCGTCAGATATTCCGGTGGATCTACCGACACGGCGTGACACGGTTCGAGGAAATGTCCGACCTGCCACAACGGCTCCGGGAAGGCTTTTCCAGACGGAATGACCATCACAACTCCGCGCGTCATGGCGCGGGAGCGATCAGTCGACGGCACCGAGAAGTTCTCCTCCGCCTCTCAGACGGCAAGCACATCGAATCGGTGTTCATTCCAGATACGCCTGCCATGACCTTCTGTATCTCGACTCAGGTTGGCTGTGCGATGGCGTGCCAGTTCTGCCTGACGGGAAAGATGGGACTCGTCCGAAATCTGTCGGCGGAGAGATTGTGGGCCAGGTACGTGTCCTCGCCGATGCGCTCGCGATGCGCGGATCGACGCTTCAACATCGTCACTGATGGGAATGGGCGAACCGCTGCATAACTACGACGAGACGATGAAGGCGCTCCGGATTCTCGCGGATGAGCATGGTCTGTCGGTGTCGCCTCGTCGAGTGACGCTCTCAACAGTGGGACTCCTGCCAGCGCCTCGAACGCCTCGCCACCGAGCCTCTGATGCCGAATCTCGCCATCTCGCTTCACGCGCCAACTGACGCAATTCGGGGCGAGCTGGTCCCGCTCAATCGCAAGCTACGGCGTCGCCGACATCGTCGATGCATGCAAGCGCTTCCGTTGAAACGCCGGAACCGCATCACCTTCGAGTATGTTCTCCTTCAGGGCGTGAACGATGCACCGGAGGACGCGCGGCGTCTTGCCGAAACTCCTGTCCGGAGTAAAGTCGAAGGTGAATCTCATTCCGCTCAATGCCGCGCCTGGGATTCCTTTCGAGCGGCCATCAGACGAGGCGATTGACAGCTTCGCGCAGATTCTGGCCAATCATCACCTGACGGTCTCGGTGCGGAAGAGCCGGGGCCGCGATATTCGAGCCGCCTGCGGCCAATTGATCGTCGAGGGACCCCGCTCATCGCCAGCGCAGAAACTGGCCACGCTCGCGTTTCACAACTGAACGTCCTTCACCGGATCCTCGCCTCGCATCGTTTCGCCGGCCTCCGTGACGAGGACAGTCACCCAGTCGTTGCGAGGGCGGCCGGGCGGGATTCTCACCTTCAAGTAGTTCCGGTCACGATCAAGGAGCCGTCCTCGAGTGTCGAAGCCACGATGAATTGTCCCAACTCTGGGACTCTGAAATCCGAGTGTCAATCGGCGGCCGATCTCGCGAACTCCGGGCGGCCCGATCGCGAATCACCGCGCCATGAATTTTCCGCCCATCGCCGCGGCGGCCGTCCCAGGCCGATCGGAATATGGGAAGACATGGAGTGAGTCAGCGGAGACGACTCGAGCATGAGCAAAGCTCGGCAAAGTCATCCTCGGCTCTCGCCGGGAAAGCCGACGATGACGTCCGAACCAATCGAGGCACCCGGCATCCGAGCTCGAATCCTGTTCACCAGACGCCCGTAGTCCTCGATCGTAGTATGGACGCCGCATCGACGCGAGTATCCGGTCGCTGGCGTGCTGCAGGGGAAGATGGAAATGAGGCGCGAACCGACCCGAATCCGCCACGAGATTGACAATTTCCGGGGTGCAGTCCATCGGTTCTAGCGAGCTGATCCGAAAGAGCAGTTCCGAACGGGTCGAGTTCTGGGGATCAAAACGATCGAGAGCTCGCAGCAGCTCGAACAGCGACAAGGCCGGGTTCAAATCCGTTCCATACGATCCCAGGTGCACTCCGCTCAACGCGATTTCCTTGAATCCTGCCGCCACGACTCGATCGACCGAGGCGAGAACCTGGTGGAGCTCCACACTCCTCGGTCTCCCCTGGTCGTCGGAATGATGCAGTAACTGCAGGGTTGCGCGCATCCTGTCCTGAACGGACAAGGTGAGAGGGCAGTTCGACCGGCAATCCCGGTTCTGATGAGCGCTCCACAGCTCCCCTCCCCGTCAGCGAAGCGAAACGCCGTCGTGAGGCCGAGATCGCTCGACACGAGCGGAAACGAGCCGTGACTTCTCGTCGTTGGGGACAACTCGCAAGACGTTGGGCAGGAGGCGAAACTCATTCGGCTGCCGGGTCGCGTAGCAGCCCGTTACGACGATTTGCGCGTTGGGATTGGTGCGTGCCAGGCGTCGAGCTGCCTGCCGGGCACCTTGATCCGCACTCGCCGTGACTGAGCATGTGTTGATGATCACCAGCTCGGCTTGTTCGGAAGATTCGGCGGCAACGGCGCCGCGCTCGCGAAGCGCTTCCTCGAAGCCGAGGGAGTCGGCCTGGTTGACACGACAGCCAAAGGTGATGATGGGTACTTCATCGCCGATCTGCGATTGCCGATCTACGATTGCCGGTTGACAATTTGGGCGAAAGCTTTTCGTCCGATGTCGTGTCGGTATTGCATGCCGTCGAAGTGAATCTGTGACACGCCCTCGTATGCTCGAGCAATTGCCACGTCGAAGCTGGGACCACGGCCGACGACTGTCAACACCCGGCCGCCGGCTAGTGACCAGCACGCCGTCCCGTCGAGCCGTGCCTGCGTGCAATGCCGTTACCTGACTCAGACGTTCCGCGGCAGCGACGCCTTCGATGGGCTGACCCGACTCGGACGACTCTGGGGCACCTCGAGAGGCGATGACAACGCCAACCAGTTTTGTCGGTTCTGAGCCGACACGCTTGACTTCGCAAGCGACCCTCAGCGGCATCAATCAGAAGCGGCAACAAGGGCTCATCGATCAGCGGAAGGACTACCTGCGCTTCCGGGGTCGCCAAGTCTGACGTTGAACTCGATGACTTTTGGGCCTTCCACCGTCAACATCAGTCCAACATAGAGAAAGCCCCGGAACGGCTGGCCTTCCGCTTCCATGCCGTTGATGACCGGATCGACGATCTCGCGGACGATCCGCGATTCCAAGTTGAGTCGAGCAGCACGCTTGGCGCAAATGCACCCATCCCACCCGTATTGGGACCGCGATCATTGTCGAACGCCCGCTTGTGATCTTGCGCAGATGAAGTGGCAACGCACGATGGCCATCGCTCAAGACGAAAAATGACAACTCCGGTCCAGACAGGCACTCTTCGATAACCAGACGTTCGCCAGCTGTGCCAAAGCGGCGTTCCTGCATCGCTGGCGATGACGGCGGCCTCAGCAGTCGGCAGGTCTTCAGCAATCACGACGCCCTTTCCGGCCGCCAGACCGTCCGCTTTCAGAACGACTGGGAAACCAAACTCGGCTCGACCGCACGACTGCAACAGCGTCGTCGAGCGACTCAGTCGTAGTGAAAGCGCGACGTCGGGACGTGATGCCTGGCCAGGAACGCCTTCGCGAAGGCTTTGCTCGACTCCAGCCGAGCCGCGCCGCCAGACGGACCCAGAAGCGACAAACCACAGGTCGAAAACATGTCGGCGATGCCCAGGCTCAGCGGTAGCTCCGGTCCAACAATCGTGAAGTCGACGCGCTCCCGTCGTGCGAGTTCGGCGCGAGGCCTGCCGGATCCGCGAGGTCGGCGGGAACGGTTCGCGCGACAGCCGCCATTCCCGGATTTCCCGGAGCGCAAATCAGCTCGCCCGCCTCCCGTTCGGCGGCCAAGCGGGCGGCAATCGCATGTTCGCGGGCTCCGCTCCCGAGCTGCCAGAACTCTCATAATCTCAATCGTTTATCGCGTGCAGGCGAGGCGCCCGACAATGACGCCAGGAAGGGACTATTTCGTTGACCTTGAAAAGATTGGGCCTAGAATCCGCGGTTACCTGTGATAGCCTCAACACATTTGAATCGACGGATTTAGGGAATGGATTGAGGCAGTCGGACACAGTTTTATTGAGGAGCGTAACGCGCGTGGCTGAGGTGAAGATTCAGGAGGGAGAATCTATCGAGAGCGCCCTCCGACGATTTAAGCGCAAGGTTCAGCAGGAAGACATCATCAAGCGACATCAAGAAGCATTCGTTCTACTTGAAGCTCCGGCGACAAGCGGCGGGCAAAACAGGCGCTCGCGCGGAGACGGAATCGTAAGAAACTCCGGCGTGAGCTGGAGTAGTCAATAACGACGCTGACCCCGACGAGGTAGCGACCGATGGAGTTCCAAGACCGGATCCTCAGGTGGCGTGGACTGCGGCGCGGAGTTTATCTGGACGGCTGGAGAACAACAGTTTTTCGCCGACAAGAACTTCAAGAACGAACCGAAGCGGTGCAAGGCCTGCAAAGGTAAGCGGGCCAGCCGTCCGGCTGGCGGGCCAGTTGTTCGAGAGCGTGTGGAAACTGTCACCACATGCTCGGCCTGCGGGAAGGGAGACGACTGTGCCCCTTCCGGCCGACACAGGGACGTCCCGTCTTTTGTAAGGAATGCTTCCAATCCCGGAAATTCGCCGGGGCTGGAGGTCTCTCAGCTTCAACGGTCTCGCTTCCATGCGTCACCGACGGCTGCACGCGGGTGACGTTCGCGTCACTCTGCGAGCGCTGTGTTAAGCTGGACCGGTTTTCACGCGCAAACGTAATCTATCTGGAGTCTCCATGCGAGATCACGGAACGACTGGTTGGCGAAGTGATGATCCTCGATCTGAAGGGAAAGATTACCTTGGGGAAGGCGACGAGTTGCTCAAGGACAAGGTCAATAGCATCGTGAGCCAGAACCACCGGAAAATCGTGCTCAACCTCGCAGATGTCCCGTATCTCGATAGTGCGGGCCTCGGAGAAGTCGTCCGGAGCGTACACGACCGTGAGCCGACAGGGTGGGAACCTCAAGTTGCTCAACCTAACGAAACGCATCACGGATCTGCTGTCGATCACCAAGCTTTTGACCGTGTTCGAGACCTTCGAATCGGAAAACGACGCCGTGCGGAGTTTTTCGGCTTCGGCCAAGGTCTAACCCGTCACCGCGCTAGATGGCGCGCAGCACCTCATCCAAAGTGGCAGTGCCAGGTACCCCAGTCGCCCAGTACCTCCGCGGTCGACTGCCGTCAACCTTCTCCTCTCGCTTCGGCCCGGACAGTGGACGAAGAATCTGCTCGTGTTCGCTGGCCTGCTGTTCGGGCTGAAGCTGTTCAATCTCCCTGCGTTTTTCGCGGCAGCGGCGCCTTCATCATCTTTGCGCCTTGTCTGGCGCTATCTACTTGATCAACGACGTGTCGGACCGCGAAAGTGACCGGCGACACCCACTCAAGGCTCGTCGTCCGATTGCGTCCGGGGCGGTTTCCACCTTCACGGCTATCGCCACGGCGATCGTCCTCGTGTTGGCCGGCTTGGCCGCTGCCTTCAGCATCAACGTCCGCTTCGGCGTTGTTGCGACTGCCTATGTGACGCTGCAAGCACTCTATTCAGGGCCGCTGAAGCACCTCGTGATCATCGACGTGCTGACGATCGCGGCCGGCTTCGTCCTTCGAGCGGTGGCGGGCGCCGAGGCCGTCAACGTCGATATCAGCCACTGGCTGCTCGTCTGCACGGTCTTGCTGGCGCTGTTCATCGCGCTCGCCAAGCGGCGGCACGAGTTGACGCTGTTGGCGGACGGCGCGACAAGCCACCGGCCGATTCTCGGTGAGTACAGCCCGTATCTCCTTGATCAAATGATTTCCGTCGTCACGGCTTCGACACTGATTGCTTATGTCTTCTATACGATCAGCCCGGAGACGCAGCAGAAGTTTGGGACTCCGTGGCTGGGATTGACGATCCCGTTTCCGCTGTACGGAATTTTCCGCTATCTCTATCTCGTTCATCAGCGTAAAGGCGGCGGAAGCCCTGCCGATCTCCTGCTCACCGATCGACCGCTGCTCGCGTGCGTCGCGCTGTGGGCCGTTTCGGTAACGCTGATCATTTACCGGCCCTCCATCTTGTGAGGGCCGGCCGTCGGTTCGGCTCATACTGCGCGATTTTTTCAGAGATGTCGCGGCCGAGTTGATGGCTAAAGGTTGGAATTGCCATGCCCGAGTTCACCATCCGCTCCGAATCGGTCGACGTCGAGCAGATCATGGAGCAGATCCGGACGAGGATTAGCGAGAAGCGGGGTGTCGACTACACCGAAGAACAACTTCGTGAGCTGGCGGCCGTCAAGCTCGAGCGATTTTCTCGATCCCCGCGGCGTGCGGTCCGACCTGCTCGATCGATTCCGGCAGGTACAAGCCGAGCGCGACCTGCCGCCGCTGCCAAACTACGCGTTCGAAGAAGAGACGCTCTACCAGACGCATCGTGGCCCGATTCGATGGATCAGAAAACTGCTTCAGCCGATCCTGAAGCTCTTCTTCAACCCGAATGCCCTGATACAAGCGTTGAACGTTCAATCGCGGCTCAATACGCTCTACGCCGAGCGCGAAGCGGCCCGACACGGCATTCGACCAGCTTCACTTCGAACTCATGCACAACCTGGTTGTAGAAACGACGCGAATAGCCATTGAGGTCAAGAACCTCAAGATGCAAGTGGAGTCGCTCGGCAGCCGCCTCGAGTTCAACGAGAGGCGGGCCAGAGCGCCTCGAAAGCGCCGTGGTGTACGCGCCTGCACAGGGTGACAGCCCGGCCACTCCGTCGGGCACGACCCGCCAGTCGACGGGCATGTCGCAAGCCTCGATCGAGAGTAGCGGACCTTCAAGCCTGCCGGCCGCCAGCGGTCTGCAGGAGGGTCCTAGCCAACGCAGCCGCCGGCGGTCGCCGCCGCCGGGGACGCCGTGGCGGCGGATCGGCCGCCGCGATAATGGGCGGCCCGGAGCACAGTCCCAATCAGACGCTCGACGCGAGTGCGTCACTGCCGGAGGAGGTTGCAGGGCCGGCAGTTTCCCCGACAGATACGACAACGATGTCGACCGTGGAACTACCTGACGTTCACGCCGAGCCACCTGATGAGCCGGATTCCCCGGCTGTCGAATCCCAGACGTCCGAGCCTCAACAAGGCGGGTTGGACTCCTTCGCCAGGCGCAACGTCTGGACCGGGCGGATCCGAGCCTGAGCAACAGTGAAGCTTGCCGTCGTTGTCCAGCGCTACGGTCAAGCAATCAATGGCGGCGCGGGCTCCACGCACGCTACGTTGCCGAACACCTCGCCAAACACGCCGAGGTCGAGGTCTTAACCACGTGCGCGGACGACTACGTCGCGTGGCGCAACGAACTGCAGCCCGGTGTGGAGCGAATCAACAATGTGCAAGTTCGCCCGATTTCGTGTGAGACGAGAGCGCGATCCGAGGGTGTTCGGCCAACGGTCTCACCGCGTGTTCACCCAGCCACACTCCGTCAATGATGAGCTTCGGTGGCTCGAGGCCGAAGGGGCCAACCACCCAACCTTGATCGATTACCCTTGCAAGAAACGGCGAACAATACGACTACTGTCTTTTTTCAGCTACCGCTACTACCACGCATTCCCACGGCGTGCGCGCCACCGCCCCGCGTGCCATTCTCGTTCCGACTGCCGAACGCGACGCCGCGATTGGCCTGACGATCTTCCGGTCGATATTCAGAGGTGTCCGCGCCCTCATAGTACGCTCCCATGAAGAACGGGCGATGATCCAGGCGGCTTCTCAAAATGACGGAGTGCCGGGAGTCGTCGTCGGCATCGGATCGGAAGTGCCGCAATCTACTCAGCCGGGAAGGTTTCGACAGAAATACAACGTCCGCGGCCCGTTCGCCAGTGTACGTCGGCAGAATTGACAAGGAACAAAGGGTGCGAGGAACTCTTCGAATTCTTCCAGGCCTATCTCGCGAGTCCTCCAGCAACCTGTCGCTGGTGCTGATCGGAAACTCACTTCTTCCGGTTCCGAACGACCCACGAATTCGTCACCTGGGCTTTCTAGATGATGCGGACAAGTTTGACGCACTCGCCGCGGCAGATCTTCTGATCATGCCGTCAGTCAGCTCGCAAAGCCTCTCGATGGTGGCGCTGGAAGCGTTGGGCCATTGGCCGGCCGGTTTTGGCCAATGGCAAATGCGATGTGTTGAAGGGCCAGTGCATTCGCAGCAATGCGGGCTGTATGTACTGAATCGCTTCCGGAGTTTATTGAGACGCTTCGAGCTATCGAGCGGAATCGTTGGCTAAGCACAGCGCTTGGCAAGAATGGGCGGATGTTCTTTCGTGAGCACTACGACTGGCCCGTGCTCGAGCGGAAGTATCTCGACATGTTCACCCGTCTAGCGAAGGAAACCGTCCGAGAGACATTGCCGCCGCTGCCAGGATGGTTGGACCGCCGTCGTCAGGACTTGCCCCCGCCGAAACTGTGGAGGCTGAGCTGCCGACAGGCCCAGTCGTTGAGGCACGCCGGAACGACTCGAGCTCGATGCACAGCGCGAGCATCTGTCCGGGGTTCCAGAAGCCAGAACGAGAGCGGCGTTGCCGCAAGATCACAGGCCCGATCGATTCGCACGGGGTGGTCGAGGCCGTCCTCCAATCGCCGGCGGTACAGCGGTGCGCAGCGTCGGGGCGGACCCCACAGATGATTCCGATCCACCAAGTTCTCGCGACGCTTGGCTGCGGCGACGTGATCGGCCACGAGGTAGCTCGGCATTCAGCGGAGTGCTGCGGGCACATGGCCACGACTCAGAGATCTTCGTCGAGACTGCAGACGATCGCCTCGAATCTCGGACTCGAGACTACCGCGAGTTGGTGGACTTCAGCCGTCCCGACCAACTGCTACTCCACCACTTTTCGCTGGGCTCCGAAGGCTTCTCGGACGGCATTCGCGCTGCCCGACAGGATGGCGCTCATCTACCACAACATTACTCTCCCCGAGCACTTCATTGGCGTCCACAAGACGCTTGCGCGGCAATGTTTCCGCGGTCGCCGGGAATTGCGGGCGTACGTGGATCGGTGCGACCTGGCGTTGGGCGATTCGGAATTCAACCGGCAGGACCTGGAGCAGCTTGGCTTTCCACGGACCGCGGTGCTGCCAGTCGTGCCGGACTTTTCTCACCTCGATGGCGCGCCGAACAGATGGCTCGCCAGGCAGTTCGACGATGCTTGGACAAATATTCTGTTCGTGGGGAGAGTCATTGCCAACAAGAAGATCGAGGATCTGATCCGATTCTTTCACGCCTACCAACAATTCAATGCTCGATCACGCCTGATCATCGTTGGCGCTCACACGGGATTCGAACGGTATCTCACGGCGCTCAACCACATCGCCGCTTCTCTTGGTATCGATCATGTGCATTTCGTCGGTCACGTGTCGGACGCCGAGCTGATTGCCTTTTACGAGATCGCCGATCTCTCTGTGTGCGAGCGAGCACGAAGGGTTCTGCGTCCCACTGGTCGAAGCCTTCTCGATGGAAGTACCCGTGGCTCGCCTACGCAGCGACCGCCGTGCCTGCGACTCTGGATGGGGCAGGAGTCCTTTATCAGACAAAGGACCCCAGACACGTTGCGGCGCTGATGGATGGGATTCTTTCGAACTGTTACCTGCAAAGAGGCGATCGTTCGCGGTCAACTCGACGCGCTTCAGCGCCTGAAGTCCAAGGACTTTGCCGGCACGTTGATGGGATTCGTGGAGTCCATCCTCGAATCACCTCGCGCACCAGGCCTCATGTCGCTGCCGTCGATTTCTGGCAACAGTTCGACGCCGCCGAAAAGCTCCGAGGCACTGCGACTGTATCGGCCGTCCGCTTATCGGGCGCTGCGGACGAGTCGATTCACCACTGCACAATTGGCAATAGACAAGGACAACCTCGATGAGGCTTTGTAGAACGTCGATTGTCAATTGCAGATTTCCATGATCGTCAATCAATGGGTCCCAGCTGCCCATCGCGGAGACGCGATCGGCGATAGTGCGCGACATGTCCGCAAGCTACTCCATCGCCTCGGACATGAATCCGAAATCTAGCGCGCTGACGATCGACGATGACATGGCGGCCGAGGTCCAGCCGTTCAGCGACACGTCGTCACGAAGGGGAGACCTCACCATCTTTCACTTCGCCCTGCCCTCTGGAAATGACAGCAGCGTTCGCATCGTTGGACGGCGGACGCATTCTGCAGTATCACAACGTGACGCCGGCGGCGTTCTTTGCTCCCTACGACGCGTCGTTGTTTCGGCTGGCCGCTTTGGGTCGGCAAGAGCTGGCAACATTGGCCGGCTCGGTGGATTTGGCCCTTGGCGATTCAGTACAACCGCCGTGAGCTCGAGTCGTTGGGATTCGGTCCGACGGGGGTGTTTCCGATCGCAGTCGATACATCCCGAATTACACGCCCGGTCCGACTACCCGCTCTCGAAACCATCCTGGACGAACGGTTCGTCAATTTTCTCTTCGTCGGGCGGATTGCGCCCAACAAGAAGATCGAGGATCACATCCGCCTCGCCGAGTACTCACAAACGGTACGTCGATTCGCACTATCGCTTCATCTTCGTCGGTCGTTACGATGTGGTGCCACGGTACTATTCGATGATCCGGGCTTTGATGACCGACTTCCGGCTGCTGAACGAGAGGTTCATCTTTACGGGTCCGGTACCGACGAGGAGTTGGCGGTGTATTACCGGCGTGCGGCCAGTGGCACATCTCGATGAGTGAACACGAGGGGTTCTGCGTACCGCTCCTCGAGGCCATGGCCGCTGATGTACCGATCATGGCGTATGCGGCGGCGGCCGTTCCCGATACCCTTGGCGGGGCCGGCGTGCAACTCGAGACAAAGAACCTGGAGTATGCTGCCGAGCTCCTGGGATCCCTCGCGTTCGATGACGATCTACGCGCGAAGGTGATTGCAGGCCAACGACGTCGCCTGGCCGACTTCGGCGAGGCCCGGATCGTGCGCGAACTGGAACGAATCCTCGCCTCGATGAAACTCGCGTTCATCATCCAACGCTACGGAACCGAGGTGCTTTGGCGGAGCCGAACAACTTGCCGCCTGGTTGCCGAGCGACTCGCCGCCCAGCATGACGTCGAGGTGCTCATGACCTGTGCCCGGGACTACGTGACGTGGAAGAACGAATACCAGGAAGGGCCGGATCGCGTCAGAGGCGTGACGGTGGCGCCGCTTCGCGAACGCGCGGACACGCGATATCTCGACATTCAACAAGTACCTGATTGGATCTTCAGCCACCCTCCACGGCCGTGCAGAAGAGATGGAATGGCTGAAGCTTCAGGGTCCCTGGTGTACCAGCGCTTGGCGAGTATATCCGCCGCCATCATCAACAGTATGACGATGCCGTGTTCTTCACGTATCTGTGCGCTCCGACTGTTCTTGGGCTCGAGATTGCTCCGTCGCGAAGCGTCCTGGTGTCGACGGCGCACGACGAGCCGGCTATCAAGCTCGACATCTTCAAAGAGGTCTTTGCCCGGCCCGCCGCCATCTGCTATCTCACCGATGGGGAGCGACGATTCGTTCAATATCAGTTTTCCGATCGGCCTCTGCTCGAAGAGATGGTCGGCGTGGGCGTCGATCTTCCACCGCCGCAGCCGTATCCGCGGCTTCAGCCCGCGCTCGAAAGCGACTCTCCAGCAACGTTAACGGACGAGAGCGAGAACGTCACTCAGGAATTCCCATCCCACCTGCTCGCACGCGGAGCAGTATTCCGGCGGCGCCATCGCATGGACGGACCGATCGTCCTCTACGGTGGCCGCATCGACCCTGGAAAGGATGCGAGGAGCTGCTCGAGTACTTCAGCACGGACGTCAAGGAGGGCGGCGACGGGACGCTGGCATTGATGGGCGTCAAGTTGATGGCCTTGCCCGAGGAGGCCCTATGTCCGCTTCGCCGGTCTTCTTTCGGATCAGGAGCGGCTACAAGCCCTCGAGGCGGCGACGGTCGTGGTTTGTCCGTCGCCATTCGAGAGTCTCTCGCTGCTCGCTTTGGAAGCGATGTCGGTGGAGTATACCGGTCCTGGCCAATGCCCGGAAGTCAGGTTCTCGTGGAGCACTGCATTCGCAGCAGCGGCGGTCTCTACTACGCCGACCGCGATGAGTTCGTCGAATGCCTCAAGCTGCTCGTCGGCGACACACGACTTCGCAACGCCATAGGGGCGCAACGGTCGAGACTACGTGCGGACCAACTATCGATGGGATGTGGTGCTGGGCAAGTACGAGCGGATCTTCGCCAAAGTGAGAGAACGGCTAGCCGTCACTTGTGTTCACTCTGTCCTCGAATGCGGCAGTGAGCGGTCCAGCAACTGGCCCGGACGAACGAGGCGGGTCTGAACGTTCCCCGCCCGGTGATTCATTGCCGCCATCGCTGTGGTGACGCCGCCGGCGCGGTGGATGTCGTACCGCTTGATCATCTCGTTGAGTGTTGTCGGCTTGATATGCAGCAGCTCAGCCGCCCGCTTTGGACACCCCCGCGCGCGTCCAGTGTCGACTCGATGATTTGCTTCTCGAAATCGGTGATCACGTCCTTGAAGGAGATCCCCTCGGGCGGCACGACGAACTGAGGGACTTGGAACTCCGGGGCCACTGCGGACGTGGTCCGGAATCAAATCCTCGCCAATTCGCGGACCGGACGTAAGGACAACGGCACGCTCCACGACGTTTTCCAACTCCCCTCGACGTTGCCCGGCCAGTCGTAGGCCGTCAGCAGATCCAACGCTTCGGGCGTGATCTCCAGATCGCCCTTCTTGTTTTCCTCCCCGCATTTGGTCAGAAGTGCTGGGCCAGCAACGGAATATCGTCCTTGCGCTCCCGTAGCGGCGGCAGCTGAATGGAGATGACATGCAGGCGATAGAAGAGGTCCTCTCGGAAGCGACCCTCCTCCATCATCTGGCGCAGGTCGACGTTGGTGGCGGCGATGATGCGCACGTCCACCTTGATCGTTTCCACTCCGCCGAGCCGCATGAATTCCCGCTCCTGAATGACGCGGAGCAGCTTGGCCTGGGTCTCCAGCGGCACGTTCCCGATCTCGTCGAAAAAGATGCTGCCCCGATCGGCCAGATCGAACAGGCCTTTCTTGGGGTAGACCGCACCGGTAAACGCCCCCTTGACGTGACCAAACAGCGTCGACTCCAGCAGATCGGCCGGCAAGATTGCCGGAATTGACCGTTATGAACGAGCGCTCCGAACGCGACGAGTTGGCGTGAATCGCGCGCGCCACCAGCTCCTTGCCGGTTCCGCTCTCTCCTTGGATGAGAATCGTCGACCGGCTGGGCGCGGCCTGGATGATCAGATCGAAGACCTGCCGCATCCTCTGGCTCTTGCCGATGATGTTGCCGAACTTGTGGTAGCGCTCCTGGATGTTCTGCCGCAGGGCGCGGTTCTCGTTGACGAGACGACGTCGCTCCATCGCGTTGCGAATAACGACGAGGACTTCGTCGTTCTTGAATGGCTTCGTGATGTAGTCGAACGCGCCGTTCTTCATGGCCGATATCGCGCTCTCGACCGATGCGTAGGCGGTGATGATGACCACGGCGAGATCTTCGTCAACCCGCTTCAATTCATCCAACGTCGCGATGCCGTCCAGGCCGGGCATCATGATGTCGACGATGGCCGCGTCAAAGGGTGTCGCGCGCGCCAGCTCGAGCCCTTCGCCGCCAGACGAAGCGACACGTACGTCGTATCCTTCCCGACTCAACAGCGTGTCGAGAATCTCCCGCATGATCTCCTCGTCGTCGATGACGAGGATCGTGCCGAGGCGAGAGCCAGTCATATGCCTTGTTCCGTTCAAACTCGACTTACCGAAGTGCCCGTGATGAAAGTTCGGTGACAGAAGCCAGCGGCATGGTCAGTGTGAAGCGCGTACTCTGGCCGACCGAGCTCTCACACCCGATCGCGCCTTCGTGCTCGTGGACGATGCCGTAGGTGATGGACAGGCCGAGGCCGGTACCACGGCCCATCACTTTGGTCGTGAAAAATGGGTCGTAGATGCGGGCCAGATGCTCGGCGGGAATCCCCGAGCCGGTATCCGCGACTTCCGCAATGACCCGGCTGCCGTCGACACGCGTCGTCACGGACAGCCAGCCGCCGCGTGGCATCGCATCGCGAGCGTTCAGAAACAGATTCAGAAACACCTGTTGCAGCTTGTGTTCGATGCCAAGAACCGATGCCGCCACCGGCGACAAATCCCGGCGAACCTTGACTTTCGCCGCTGCGAATTGATGCTCGAGGAGCGAGAACACGTCGTTCACGACCACATTGAGGTCGACCTGTCTCCGCTCCTCTCCCGACATGCCAGGACGCGACAGGTTGAGGAGACCGTTCACAATCTTCGCCGCACGGAAGGTCTGGCGTTCGATTTTCTCCAGCAGAGCCGTCTTCGGATCGGCCGGATCCGAGCCTTCCAGCAACATCTGAGTGAAACTCGAAATACCGGTCAGCGGCGTATTGACTTCGTGGGCGACTCCGGCCGCCAAGGTCCCGATCGATGCCATCTTTTTCCGCCAGTTGCAATTGCTCGACCAGCCGCACGCGATCGGTGATGTTCTCGATCAGAAGAATCGTGCCAGCGACTCTGGAGTCGTCGCTCAGCGCGCCTTGTAGGGCACGGCGGTCGCATTGACGAGCAGCGTCATGTCCTCTTTGCGGCCCTTCAGCGGGACGCGGAGCAGCGTCGAACCACGGGGTTCTCTTCGCAGTCGGCGCGCAGCGCGTCCACGAACGGCGCATCGAACACATCGCTGAGCATCCGGCCGATTGCCGCCGATCGCGCCACCCCATAGAACTTCTCGAGCGCCTGGTTCCAGCGAACGATGCGTTCCTCGGCGTCGAACACACTACCAACCCATCGTCGAGAGACTCGAGGATGTTCTCGTTGAACTCGCGCAAGCCGTCGAGCTCTTCGGCCTTCAAGTGCAGCTCGCGATACAAGCGGCCGTTTTCGAGGGCCGTCGCTGCCTGGCCGGCAACAGCGGTCAAAAGAGCGAGATCTTCGCTATTGAAGGGCTGGTCGCCCTCCTTCCGCCCGAGAACGAACACCGCGATCGCGGCGCCCTCGAACACGCAGGGCACCAGGTAGTAGATTCCGGCATCCCGCCAGAACTCGACCTCCTCGGCGGCAAAGCGAGCGGCCGCAATCGGATCGTCGAGGGCGACGGTATGACCGGCATCGAGCCTCGCCACAAAGACGAGTTGCGCGACAGCCGCGGAACCGGGCGAGAGAACCCGAAATCGGCAATCGACGCGAAATCATTGAACCGCTCGTCGGTCAGGATCAGCGCCATCCGTTCGACCAGCAACGTCTCGACGATTCGTGTGACGAGACGATGGCTGAGCCGCATCACATCGAGATCGGCGTTGAGATCGCGCGCAAATCCCACGAGCGCCCGGCGATAGTCGTAGCGGTCACGATAGAACAGTCGATCGAGGGCGTTTTGGACAGCCTCCTTCACCGGTTGGGAGAGCAGGATGACGACGGCCGTCGCTAGGAGCTGCCACAACCCAGTTCCGGGATCTCGGTCGTTGGTGAACAGGAATCCGGTCAGCCTGCGCATCGCCAGGTAGAGCAGACCACCCGCCATCAAGAACGCGGCGTACCCCAACGCACGCTTCACGATGATTTCTACGTCCAGAAGACGATAGCGAACGATGGCCGATGCGAATGTCAACGGCACGAGTCCGAGGGGAATCGCCGTCAATTGCAACGCGAACGGGGGACCAGCCCGAGCGCCCAGGGCAGACCGTAGCCGAATGCGGAATGGAGCGACGCCGAACACCGTGCCGCAAGCATCCATCGAAGCTGCCGGCGAGCCGTCAGCGCGGTAATCGTGCGAGAGGCCCGCACCAACACGACGAGCGCAACAATCGCGCACACCACCAGGTAGACGAGCTGCACGCGATCGAGCAGCTCGATCGCGAACGAGAACGACGAACCGTCCAGCGATCCTCTGGTCGTCGCTACGATGCGACCCGCTCCCAGTGCGACAGCCGGCGCGTAGAGAAGCGGAACGACGCCAACGGCGAAACGGGATGACCGCCGCCTGGGCCGTGCCGGAAACACGAGCATGAAGTGCAGAAGAAGAGGCGGTAGGAGAGCCTGAGCGACTGCATCCCCCCAATAGGAACACCCAGTCGAGCCGATCGAGTGGTCCGTTGAAGGAGAAGGTAAACGCGCCGAAGAACGCCACGCACAACCAGAAGAAGTGCAGCGTTGCTGGATCGCGCGGACGCAGGACGCGGACGGTCACTCCCACCAGCAGCGCGAACAGCCCGACGGAGGCCAGCACGAAACACATCGAGCTTGCCTGAGGAACGGACGCGAGCCTCACTTCGAGGGCGTCATTGGTCTCCGGAGCGCGCAGAAGCTGATATGAGAGCCGTGTCCCTTCAGTCGTTCGATGGTAGTAGGTTACGACGTCGGCCGGTGTCCTGACGGGGACGCCATTAATACCGATGAGGACGTCGCCGCGCTTCACTCCCGCAACGTCACCGGGCGAGGCCGAAGACACTTCGACGGCCGTGACGCCTTCAGCGCGGGGCGCCCAGAGCACACCGTCCTCGACCTCGTGCCAGTGGCCCCGCAACAGCATGTTCTCGAGGCCCAGCCCGAAGAGAACAATGACGGTTGCAACCGCAAATGCGGAATGCCACCAGGCGAACGAGGCGATGCTCCGGGTGTCAGCTCGCATGCGTCTCTAGAGACCTTCGGATCAAAGCGACACTACTCCGGTCTGCCGCAACAGCAACTCTCGTTCCCTGATTGGACTCCCCCAATATGCTCGCAAATGCTTGCAAAATATAGCCATTTAAGACGCAAGACCGGTTCCGCAACGCGGCAATCCAATATCTCGAACCTACGATTCAACTTGTGGATCAGGTGCCGCTGGGGAAGAGCCTCGCCACGCTTGGAACCGCATAGTCAACCCGCCCACTATTCGTTTGGGCGGGCGAACAACGAGCTCGTCGTACACCGATTAGATCTCCCCGCCATTTCACGGAAGAAGTTCCGGACTGCCGAGCAGCATCTCCCACTTTGCCGTGCTGAAATCCATGAACGGGAGCGATTGCCGCACCTGCACGTCGAAGCGCGAATCGAATAGCTCTCATCGTCGTCGACGTTGCGACGAGCGAAGGCATTGCTGATGCGATACTTAGCACGATGACACGAGTCGCGCCGTCTCCGGAACGTCGGTCTCCACGGCCGCGTCGCAACATCGTGAATTCCAGACGCGCGCAACGGCTGGGCTCGAAGGCAAGCGCAGCATCCAGTAGCCGAGATCGTCGCCTGGATTCCAGCGCGCCCGAATGAACGAGTACTCGATCGAGCCGTGGATCCGCCCGGCTACTGCTGTTCGGAATCCCGCGCTGGCTCCACCGAGACTCGACACATCGCCGTAGTTGCCGACAAAATAGTGTCCGAGCTTCGCCGTCGGCTGGCCCGGCAGATCGACACCGAACATCGTCACGAGCTGATCGTCGACCCGTTGATTGAACGTTCTAACGGACACCGTTGACGTGGCCCCGAGGTCGCGTTCGACGGCGAGCTCGATGTCGCGTGGTACGTTCGGCGGCGAGCGCGCCATCCGGCGAGAGCGACGAAAAGGTGCGTTGCGGCGGCAGCCACACGCCGTTGTCGCCTGGCGGCAGAAACTCCTCCGCGCCTGGAGCGAATGCGCGATGCGATACGAGGTCTGGATTCGAAAACTGCTGAGCTGGGAGAAAGAGGTCAACGCCACGCGCGGACTAATCAGGAGTCTTGCCGTCCAGATAGTCGTAGCGGGCGTAACGCGTGCCAAAAGTGACGGCGATGACCGGCGTAATCGTGAACGTATCGAAGCCATAGACTTCGCCGGCATTCCGGCTGCCGTCGGTGACGTTACGCAGCGCGGCAGGATTCCCGCCGTCGTAGCGTTGCATGGCATACGAAAGACCGATGTCATACCGATGTCGTTGTCGGACCGCGGGTCGCGTAGGTTCCCGCTACAATAAACGACGAGATGTCGGCCTGACCGAAGGCGCCGCGAACGAGCCAATCGGCATGGCTGGCTGGCGGACGCGCCTACCGATAAATAGGCGATGCTGCGCGGGGATTGTTCATACTGAACAGCTGTTGCGGCGAGTCGGACGAACTGGTGGTCAGGAAGATTGAGCTGACCGGACAGCGGCATCGCCGCAAAGAGGTCGGTCGCCAGGCGCGCCGAGGACGCGGTCGCTCCACCAGATCGAAGGCCGGAGTCAAAACTTCGGGTTCCGCGCCGAATGATTGATCCGTGACGACACCCGACGCCTCCTGCAAGACGCCGCGGCGCACGTGACGGAGACGCCAAGCCACTTCGCCGTGATCGTCTTCGGACGTTCGTGAGTTCGAAGTCGGCTTCGCCTCCTGCTCTGATTGCGGCAACGGCGATGGGTTCCGCAGGCTGGGACGCCAGCCCGACGCCAGCGGCAAGCACGCGAGGAGGCGTCGAAGCTGGAGACTGCCGTGGCACGACGCAGTGACAGCGTCGAGGTCGCGCGGCTGCTCGCCATCACTTCGACCATCTGACCGTGCGACGCAACGAATCCGCTCAGGTGCGCCCGGACGAGGTAAGGGCCTGGAGATCAGCGATGCGAGCTCGAAGCGCCCGCTTCGATCGGTCTTCGTGAAAGCAGTGGTCGCCCCGAGAGCCGATACCAGAGCACCGCCAACCCGGCGTCCCCTGCTCGTCTCGGACGACACCCTGGATAGCGCCACTCGAGAGGGCGGCGATAAACCCAGACGGGTCCACGACATGCGCTTGATCCTGAGGCGCGAGCCCGGGTGGGCGCCGATAACAGTGCCAGAGCGCCCAGCACGGCCACGAACCCGCACTGGCTCTTCATGCTGGTTGCCCTGCTCCACGGGCCGGGATCGTGCAAACTCGACGCCGATTTCACAACCCCGCAGCGAGGCCGCATTCAGGCCGGGATTCCGGCCTGCCGACGTCCCCACACCACCGGATTTTGAAACCACTCTAGGATCCCGAAACCGTGAAGTTCACGTCCCGCGTCCAGCGAGCGATTGCCCAGTTTGTCGGTGACCTTGATTTCGAGCCGGTAGTCACCTTCCGGGAACGACGCCAGCGGCACCGCCTGGCCGGCCTGGAGCTGATGGCCGAGCCGCTACGCTCGAACTGCGGCGGCAACGTCTGGGCGTTCAGATTCTGAGGCGATGTCTTGTTGAAGAACTTCTCCGTCCCCGCAGACTTCTGCATAGAAGCTGTAATCCACGCTCACATCTGGCTTGTTGGAGCTGTCGGTCTTCGAGTTGTAGATCAGCATGAAGGTCTGAAGCCCGACTGCTGTCTGAACTTCAACTCGGTGACCGGAACGATTTCCAGCGAGCCCGGTGCGTAGGGCCGCTCGATCTGCTGCTGGGAGTCAACGGCGCCGCCAACGGCTCGATTCGCTGGGCGACGATCACTGAGCTTGCAGTCAACTCGCCGTTCCAGAAATCGGGCACCGTCAGGCTCTGTTTGATCACCGATGCTTTCGGAGCCGGGGCGTTCTTCTGCTGCGACGTCGCTTCCTTCACCGCGACATAGACATCGTAGCTGCCGGCCGGGCACGGTCAGCGAACGCGTGATCCGCATCGGAGCGCTCTGTCCGGACAGGGGTAATGAAACCTCGGTCCTCGTAGGCGAATTCCTGGCGCTTCCGTTCCCGTTCTTCTTGTCCTTGTCGTCTTTCTTTGCGTCTTTGGGATCGGGAGCGGGCGGGGGCGGGGGCGGGGGCATCCTTCGACGACGACACGCCAGTAGAAGGTGACCGTTCCGTTTGGTGCAGTCGCCTTTGCCGGATCGATTGTCACGGTGAAGGGCGTGTATTGCTTGTTGCCCTGCGCCTTCATGAAATCTCTTCATGTTCCCATGCCGCAGCGAAAGTCGTTCGGTGCAGGCTGTCCCGGCCGCGACATCGTCGACGATCTTGATGACGGCTTGCGTTTCTCGCTTCTGGTCTTCGCTCTCTTTTTTTTCGTCCTTCTTTTTGCGCGAGGATGCCCACGGAGAACACGAGCGCCACGATCGATCGAAACACAGACCAGTCCTATGATTGACCATAAGGGGCTAAACTCCCATTTCACTGTGCATAACAGCTCATGATAGGCACCGCTCCGAGCCAAGTCAATCACTTCTGCCGCACTCCGAATCTTCAAACGCCCTCGTGCTATCATCCGCATTTTGCCGCTGATCAGCTGACGCGTTTCCTATGCCGGCGCTCCTTGACGACAGCCTCGTCATCGTTCTCGCCGGAGGCGCCGGCGAAGCGGCTGTTTCCCCTCACTAAAGATCGGGCCAAGCCGGCCGTATATTTCGGCGGCCCCTACCGAATCATCGATTTTGCGCTGAGCAATTGCATCAACTCAGGGCTGCGCCGGATCTTTATTGCCACTCCAGCATAAATCGCTATCGCTCAACCGTCACATCCGGATGGGCTGGAGTATCGTGTCGGAAGAGCTCGGGGAGTTCGTCGAAATTCTTCCGCCTCAGAAGCGTGTCGGGGAGCAGTGGTACTCAGGGAACGGCAGACGCCGTCTATCAAAACCTCTATTCGATCACGCGAGAGAACCCGAGGCGTTTGATCATGCTGTCGGGCGACCACGTCTACAAGATGGATTACGCGCGCATGTTGCGTTTTCACGACGAGCGACGGCGCAGCGGTGCACGCTTGCCGCGATCGAAGTGCCGATTGCCGACGCCAGCCGATTCGGCATTCCGGCCATCGACTCGCAGGAACGGGTCATCGGCTTTCAAGAGAAACCCCAAGTCCCGAACGCGATTCCTGGATCGGCGGATTTCGCGTTAGCCTCGATGGGCGTCTACATCTTCGAGATGGACGTGCTCGTGCAGCGCGCTCGATGCCGACGCGGCACTTCCGACGACCCACGATTTCGGAACCGACATCATCCCGGCGTTGATCACCGAGGTCCCGGTGTATGCGTACCGTTTCTACGACGAGAACAAGAAGTCGTCCAGCATACTGGCGGGACATCGGAACGCTCGACGCGTACTTCGAAGCCAACATGGATCTCTGCCAGGTGAACCCGGAGTTCAACCTCTTACGACCCGGAATGGCCCCTGCGCACGCATCAGCCGCAGGCGCCCCCGGCCAAGTTCGTGTTCGCGGAGCTCGGCCGCCGCTGTGGACACGGCGCTCGACTCGGTCATCTCGCCCGGCTGTATCATCTCGGGTAGCAGTATCTACGGAAGCGTGCTCTGCCCGAATGTGCGGGTCCACAGCTTCTGCCATATCGAGCAATGTATCTTGATGCCCGGCGTTCGAGTCGGACGGCATGCGAAGATCCGGCGAGCCATCATCGACCGTGACGTCCTGATACCCCGCGGTGCGTCAATCGGCTACAACACGGACGAGGATCGCCGACGACACACCGTCACCGATTCGGGCATAGTGGTCGTCACCGACCGATGACGAACCGTTGATTGCACCCCTCAGCGAAGAAGCACTGCTGCTGGAGGCTGAAGCCGACCGGCGCGGCGGCGGATAGGGCGGCGATTGAAGATTACACGTGTTCACGGGCGCGAGATCCTGGACTCGCGCGGCAACCCTACGGTTGAAGTCGACGTCACCCTAGCGGATGGCTCGCTGGGACGCGCCGCAGTCCCATCGGGTGCATCGACGGGCGAGCGCGAAGCCCTCGAACTGCGCGACGGCGAGAAGACGCGCTACGGCGGCAAAGGCGTGCGGCGCGCCGTCGCGCAATGTCAACGGGGAGATTGCCCGCACGTCTGACTGGAGCCACCTTCGACCAGCGCAGCCTCGATCGAAGCCATGCTGCGCCTCGACGGCACTCCGACAAAAAACAGGCTCGGTGCCAACGCCATGTTGGGCGTCTCGATGGCGGCGGCGCGCGCCGAAGCAGTCTCGGCTCGTGTGCCGCTGTATCGTCACATCGCCACGCTCTTTGGAAACGACGCGCTGACGCTGCCCGTGCCGATGATGAACATCCTGAACGGCGGCGCTCACGCGGACACGAGCGTCGACTTCCAGGAATTCATGGTTATGCCGATCGGCGTATCGTCGTTCTCCGACGCAGCTGCGAGCGGGCGCCGAGATCTTTCACACGCTGCGCGGCATTCTGAAAAGCGCGCGGACAATCGACCGGCGTCGGGGATGAAGGCGGGTTCGCCCCGAACCTGAAGTCGAACCGCGAGGCACTCGAGGTCGTGCTCGAGGCGGTCGGCAAAGACTGGCATGAAGGCGGGACAGGACGTGTTCATCGCACTCGATGTGGCGTCCAGCGAACTCTGGGCGGGTAACGGCCGGCATACGTCTTCAAGAAGTCAGGCGAACCGGAACGGACTCCGACCAGATGATCGCGCTCTACGAGGACTGGCTGCGCGAGTATCCGATCATTTCCATCGAGGATGGTGTTGCGGGAAGCGATTGGGAAGGCTGGAAGCCGCTGACGCGCGAGCTCGGGCATCGTGTCCAACTGGTCGGCGACGACGTGTTTGTCACGAATCCGGAAATCCTGCGTCGTGGAATCACGGACGGTGTCGGCAACGCGCTGCTCGTCAAGCTGAACCAGATTGGCACCGTTACGCGAAACGCTGGACGCGGTGCGGATGGCGCAGGGATGCCGGCTACGCCACGATCATCTCGCACCGTTCCGGAGAAACGGAGGACATCGACGATCGCCGATCTCGCCGTGGCGCACGGGCGCCGGCCAGATCAAGACCGGATCGGCAAGCCGCACGCGATCGCGTCGCCAAATACAATCAGCTTGCTGCGAATAGAAGAAGAACTCGGTGGTACGGCGCCGTTTGCGGGACGGACCGCAATCAAAGGGACTCAAGCGCGTAGACAGCATGCACAAGCTCGTTCTGCTGCGCCACGGCGAAAGCACGTGGAATCAGGAAAACCGATTCACCGGGTGGACCGACGTCGATCTCGCGACCGCGGGCGCGCAGGAAGCGCGCGAAGCCGGGCGCCTGCCTGTTAGATGGCGGCTACCGTTTCGACGTCGCCTATACGTCCGTGTTGAAGCGCGCAATCAGGACGCTGTGGATCGCGCTCGACGGATTGGACCAGATGTGGATTCCGGTGATCAACGACTGGCGACTGAACGAGCGCCATTACGGCGCTCTGCAGGGTCTGAACAAGGCGCGAAACGGCAGCCAAGCACGGCGAGGCGCAAACGAAGATCTGGCGTCGAAGCTACGACATTCCGCCACCGCGCGCTCACGGTCGAGGATCCGCGCCACCCGTCACACGATCCGGCGCTACGCGGGCCTTCGCCCTAGTGAACTGCCTCGCACCGAGTCACTAAAGGACACCGTCGCACGCTTTCTGCCATATTGGCGCACGACCATCGCCGCTTCAATCGAGTCCGGGCGGCGTGTCGTGATTGCCGCGCACGGCAACAGCCTGCGGGCGCTTGTGAAGCTTACCTCGACGACATCTCGGAGGTGGACATCACCGAGCTCAACATTCCGACCGGTATTCCGCTCGTCTATGAGCCTCGATGAGGCTCAAACCGCTCCGTCACTACTATCTCGGCGATCCGGAAGGCTGCGCGCGCCGCCGGCGGAACGGGTGGCAGCGCAGAGTAAGGCGCAAACGTAGTCCCTCTCCGACCCAAAGAAAAAGGCCGGCCCGCCTCGGCGAACCGGCCCTGTCCTGCTGCTATTCCAGCTTTCTGGCGTTCGAACTGTTAGTCTGTCGACTTCCTCGGCCGCTTCGTCGGCTGCGATTCGAAGCGATCTGAGGAACCGCCGATCGCTGGCGGTGACCTCAAATGACCGGCGCTGTTAAAGCACACGCGCCGGAGCCGTGGTGGTCACCTTCGTCAGCGCCGCTGATTGGCGAGCGGCTCACGAAGCCGACAACGGCCTCCAAAGTGACTTTCATCTCGAAGCCGGCGGCACGCGCTCTCTCGCGGCAGGCTTCGACTTGTGGACTGTCCGCGACTGCGGCGGCAATCGCGTCCGCCAGTTCTCGCGCGAACCGGTTCACGACGTCGTCCATGCTGCTCCTCCTCACGCGCGCGCCGGGCCGGGGCATCCGGGGCGCCTCCCGATCCTGAATCTGCCTGACACCAAGGCGATGAGCAGGAACCGGGCGCCAAGTGTTTCAACTGTCGCGGAAAGCACGCTTGCAGTGATTTCAGTGTAAGCGCCGAGGCGCCATTCTGTCAAGGACTTACGGACACGATCCCTTCCACGATCGCGCTACAATTGCCCACGTTTGCCGCCGACATGACCACTCCTCGCTCATCACGACCAATACGCTCACGCGACGACCTTGTCGGTTGGGAAGCCTCTTCGGCCCTCGGCTTCCCGGGCGAATTTCCTTCACGCGCGGCATCCAGCCGACGATGTACCGAGGCCGCCTGTGGACGATGCGCCAGTATGCGGGTTTCGGCTCGGCCGAAGAATCCAACGCTCGATATCGGCACTTCCTGCGCATGGCGTCACCGGCTTGAGCGTCGCCTTCGACCTTCCGACGCAGATGGGATACGACTCCGACCATCCCATGGCAGCCGGAGAGGTTGGCCGAGTCGGCGTCGCCATCGACTCGATCGAGGACATGGCGCGCCTGCTCGACGGCATCCCACTCGATCGACGTCTCCACCTCGATGACGATCAATGCGACCGCGATCATTCTGCTGGCGCTGTACGTCGCCGTAGGCCGGCGTGCAGAATATCGCCACGTCGTCGCTGTCCGGCACAATCCAAAACGATATTCTGAAAGTATATACTGCCCGTGGCACCTACATCTATCCGCCGCGAGCGTCGCTGCGCATCGTCACCGACATCTTTGCATTCTGTGGACGCGAACTCCCGAACTGGAACTCCATTTCGATCAGCGGTTATCACATCCGCGAGGCTGGCTCGACCGCCGCTCAGGAAGTCGCGTTCACGTTTGCCAATGCGATCGCCTATGTCGAGAGCCGCGATTGACGCCGGACTCGACGTCAACCAGCTTCGGGCAGCAGCTCTCCTTCTTCTTCAACGCCCACAACAACTTTCTGGAAGAAGTCGCGAAGTTTCGCGCAGCTCGCCGGCTGTGGGCGCGCATCATGCGCGATCGCTTCCACGCCACCCATCCGCGAGCGCAGCAGCTGCGATTTCCACGCGCAGACGGCCGGCAGCACGCTGACCGCTCAGCAGCCGGACAACAATATCGTTCGCGTCGCGCTTCAGGCGCTGGCCGCAGTGCTCGGCGGAACGCAGTCCCTGCACTGCAACGGCCGGGACGAAGCGTTTGCGCTGCCGACCGAAGAAGCGGCGCGTCTGGCCGCTCCGCACGCAGCAGATCATCGCTGCCGAGAGCGGAGTGGCCAATACAGTCGATCCGGTGGCAGGGTCCTTTGCCATCGAGTCCTTGACCAACCAGATCGAACGGGAAGCCGAAGAGCTTCTCGGATCGAGTCGATCGTCTTGGCGGCACCTTGACGGCAATCGAATCAGGCTGGATCCAGCGCGAGATTCAGGAATCCGCATATCGGGCCCAGGTCGCGATCGAGTCCGGAGGAAACCGTGGTCGTCGGCGTCAATCGATTGGGCGTTTCGGGTCCCGAAGAGCCACAGGAACCACCGGCAATTTCCTTTGTTCCGTGTCGACCCCGACGTTGAGCGGCAACAGATCGATCGCGTCACGAACTCTTCGTTCAAGCCGAAGCGCCGCAGACTGGCAAGCGGCCATCGATGCCGTGTCGCCGCGGCGCGGAGGGAGAAAACCTCGTGCCGCCAATTGTCGCGGCTATCGAATCGAAGGCCACTCGTCGGTGAAATTCCAGACACCATGCGCACCGTCTTTGGCGAATACCAAGAGACGAACACATGGTGAGGTGTCGGAGCCCTCCGCGACGGACGCCAATCGCCCCATTGCCACGACCCAAACGACACAAGGTTCAGGTGACAGCGCCTCCCTTTTGGCCGTCGATCGTCTGACCGACTGTCTTCGAGCTGCCTGCGGGCCCGGTCGCCGCCGTAGACGATGTGAGCTTCGAGATTCGCGCCGGTGAAACACTCTGGCCTTGTCGGTGAGTCCGGCAGTGGCAAGTCGGTCACCGCGCTGTCGATCATGCGACTGGTTCAGCCGCCCGGACGAATCACCGCGCGGCACCATCCACTTCAAGGGACGCGACCTGCTGGCATGCCCGAGGCCGAGATGCAGGCAGTCCGGTGGAGCTGGAATCGCGCTCATCTTTCAAGAGCCGATGACGGCGCTCAATCCAGTTTTCACAGTGGGGTGACTCACATCGCCGAAACGCTGCTGGTTCACAAGCGCGCAGCCTCGCGGCGCCGCCCGAAAGCGGGCGGTCGAATTGCTCGACGCGGTGCGAGCATCGGATGCCGCGGCACGGGTGCGCGATTATCCTCATCAACTGAGCGGCGGCATGCGTCAACGCGTTCTGATCGCAGCGGCGTTGGCCTGTCAGCCCTCTCTGGTCATCGCAGACGAGCCGACGACAGCGCTCGACGTGACTATCCAGGCGCAGATCCTGGATCTCCTGAGAGAGATGAAGACGACGTTTCAGCTTTCCTTGCTCCCTTATTACTCACGACTTTGGCGTCATTGCTGAGACGGCGGATCGAGTCGCCGTGATGTATGCCGGACGCATCGTCGAAGAAGGGCCGGTTCGCGCGATTTTTCGCGATCCACAGCATCCATACACGCGCGGCCTGCTCTCGTCACGTCCAGGCGGCACGCACGGTGAAAGGCTTCGGGCGATTGACGGCGCAGCACCGACGCTCGGGGCCCTTCCTGAAGGTGTGCCTTTCATCCCCGCTGTCCCAGTCGCTTCGAACGGTGCACGACGTCCCTCGCCGCCCGGCTACCCCGTCGGACCGGACCATCAGTCGCGCTGTTACCTGCACGATCCAGCTGATGGCGCTCGTTGAAGTCTCGCGATCTCGTCAAGCACTTCGTCCGCCCCGGCGGTCTGCTTCGCGCTCACACCGTCGTCAAAGCCGTGGACGATGTGAGCTTTCAGATCGATGAGGGGGAGACGTTCGGCCTGGTAGGTGAATCAGGCAGCGGCAAAACGACGACCGGTCGCTGCATGTTGCGCCTCGTCGACGCGACATCGGGCGACGTGCGTTTTCGTGGCGAGCCCGTGCTCGGTGCCACGCGGTCACGCATGCGCGAGATGCGGCGCGACATGCAAATCGTCTTTCAAGACCCATACTCGTCTCTCAATCCCCGGATGCGAGCCAGGCAGATCGTCGAGGAGCCTTTGATCATCCACCGCCTCGGCGATCGGGCGTCGAGGGCAGCGCGCGTCGCCGAGCTGTTCCGCCTGGTGGGCCTCGATCCTGCGCACCTTGAACGGTATCCACACGAGTTCAGCGGTGGCCAGCGGCAACGGATTGGATTGGCTCGCGCCCTCGCGCTCAGTCCGTCGTTCCTCGTCCTCGACGAGCCCGTCTCGTCCTTGGATGTTTCGGTTCAAGCACAGGTCGTGAATCTGCTGATGGATCTGCAGAAGGCGCTCCAGTTGACTGTACCTCTTCATTGCCCACGACCTGCGGCTCGTCGAGCACATCTGCGATCGAGTCGCTGTCATGCACCTCGGGAAGATTGTCGAGTTGGGTTCCGTCAAATCGCTCTTCAGTCGCCACACACCCCTACACCCGCGCTCTTTGTCGGCAGTTCCGGTCACCGATCCTGACGCCGAACGTCAACGCGTCTGACGTTGGATCCGGCGTCGATCAATCGGGATGCCACGCTGCGCTCGGTTGCGGAAGACCAGTTGGGCGGCCGTCTGACCGACGCGAGGTTGTGATCGACCTGCTACAATCGCGCGCATGGCTCGGCTGCCACGTCGGCGCGTTCTCGCTATTCTGGGCGGTGCAGCCTCGCATCGTTGGTCAGAATCTGACGGGGTTGCTCAGCAGCAAACGCCGTCTTCAGCGACGCGAGTGGATCCCACGGTGATCGAAGATCTGGTCGCAGCCAATCACGTTCTCGCCCACGAAGGGGTATTGGACGGCTACGGTCACGTCAGCGTCCGCCGGCAGGCGCCGCTGACAGATTCCTTCTCGCGCGATCGATCGCGCCAGAACTTGTGACCCCTGCGGATATCCTCGAATACGACCTCGACGGCAATCCCGCGAACGCACGAGGCGCGACGTCGTATCGGGAACGGTTCATTCACAGCGAGATCTAGCAAGGTCCGCCGTGATGTCAACGCCATCGTCCACTGTCATACGCCGTCGTTGATTCCGTTCGGCGTTTCCAGCGTTCCGCTGCGGCCCATCTATCATCAAAGCGCGTTCGTCGCCCAAGGCGTGCCAGCTCTTCGAGATCCGCGACGTGGCCGGCATGAGTGACATGCTGATTAAGGATGCGCGGCTCCGGCCAGGCGCTCGCCCGAACCCTGGCCGACAAGCCGGCGGCCTTGATGCGTGGACATGGCGCAGTCGTCGTCGGGGGAACCATCTCGACGGTCGTCGGTCGAAGCATCTATCTCGATTTGAATGCCCGCCTGCAGGCCCAGGCCATGGCGCTCGGCGGTAAGGTAACTTACGTGGAACCCGAAGAAGCCCGTCTTTACGTCGCCTCCGACAATTACGAGCGCGCCTGGGAGCTGTGGAAAAGAAAAGTGAGCAAGTAACCCACGAATCAGGCGGCCCGCCTCACGTCGTTCTCGACCTGCCCGTCTCTGAGATGAATAGCCCGATGGGCGCACGCCGCAATGTCGGCCTCGTGCGTGACGAGGATGATCGTGTTCCCCGCCTGATGCAGACGGTCGAACAGCGCCATGATCTCGGTGCCGGTCTTGGAGTCGAGATTTCCGGTCGGCTCGTCGGCGAGCAGAATGGAGGGATTGTTGACGAGTGCCCGGGCGATGGCGACGCGCTGGCGTTGCCCGCCGGACAGCTCGTTTGGGCGATGCGGTCATACGGCTCGCGAGCTCGACCTTCTCCAGGGCGAGTTTGGCACGATGCTGTCGATCCGCCGCCGCCACGCCCGCATACACCAGCGGCAGCTCGACGTTGTGCAGCGCCGTTGCGCGCGGCAGTAGATTGAAGGTCTGGAAGACAAAGCCGATTTCTTCGTTGCGGATCCGCGCGAGCTCGTTGTCGTTCATCTGACTCACCTGCTTTCCGTTCAGCAGTAGCGCAGCCCTTGCTTGGCGTATCGAGACAGCCGATCAGGTTCATCAACGTCGACTTGCCCGGAGCCCGACGGCCCCATGATGGCGACATATTCGCCGCGCTCGATTGATATCGACACGCCGCGCAGCGCGTGTATCTCCTCGGACCCCATGATGTAGGTCTTCCACAGATCGACAGTTTCAATGAGTGACATGGGCCTCAGCGATGGTGACGTTCGTCATCGGGAAAACCGACATAGCAAGAATACGACAGAAATCATAGATGCGTTCCAGCTCGAATCACTAAGGCGCCAAATCCGCTGAGCTTCGCACAATACGGACAGAATTGCCAGTCCGGCCGAAGGGCCCGTCCACAATAGGAACAACTGCGACCGAGACGTGCCCCGCAGACGGCACAAGCTGCGAAATCGGACCCGATGGCGGGCCCGCAGACCGACAGAGTGCGCATCTCAGGGGTCGGGGTGCGACGCGTAGCAACTCCCCGGCCGAAGTCATCCCACTCATTACTTTCGACCAGCCGTCCTCCGCAAGGCCGACCATTCCGCCCCCGCGTGCGGTTTCGCGAATCGAGCCTTCAGATGCCTGCGCATATTTCAGCTCGCCGACAAAGGATCCGGCAACCGTCGGGCCCGGCACGACGCTCAGAGTGGTGCTCCCGCACGACTTGCATCAACACATCCTGGATTTGTGCCGGCTGTGGAAATGCAAGCGTGACTGTTCGCCTGTCGAGATCCCCAGCCGGAAGCCGGTCATCCAACTGCGTCAGCGGGAGGACTGGTGGATGCACCGCGCTGCGGCGCGGCGCCGGACAAGCAGAGACCACCGAACAGCCAGCATGCGGCTCCGAGCAATAGCGCGCCACGATTTTGACGCGGCCTCTTATCCATCGTCCTAAAGATGGAGCTCACGTGTGAACGTTTCGGATGTTCGGTCCACGAGCGGTAGCGTTCTGCGAGCTCGACGCGAGCGCGTCAGACAGTGCAGCGCTGCGCAGCAATCAAATCGAAGGCGGGAGGTCGGTCGTCGGTGGTAACGGCGGTGCGGATTTCTTGCGGAAGAAAATGGCGCCCAGCAGGCCCCAACGCGGCGAAAAGATGGCGCCGACGATGAGCCTGAAGCCGAAGTCTAGGAAGATCGCAATTGCCCGGGCGAACGGGTTACTCGCAAAGTCCGCATACTCCCGGAAGTTGGGGGCATGTTGCCGAGGCGTTCGAACAAGCGCTCCATCAGCTGCCGCTCGATCGGAGCCGTGAGAATACTGGAGCGGCACCGCGATCACGAGATAGACGAACGTGCCGATGATCCCGGCAAAAGCCCGACCAGCGCGCCGTCACCAGGATCGATCGGCTCGGCTTGGTTCTGCTGAAGCAGTACGCGGCAACCGCTCCGCCGGCAACGACCCACATGCAGCAACAGAAGTTGCCGGCTGACACAATGGGGAGCGCCGAAAGGGCGCCTCCTACGATCCCTCCGATCAACGCCGGTTGAGTGAACGAACGCTTAGTCGTAATACTTCGCGTCCCAGGTGTGTGATGAGCTCTTCGCCCTTGAGTACCGCAGAGTGTTCTTCAGCTTCATCAGCTGGATGAACAGGTCGTGCTCGGGGTAGAGGCCGGGGGCGTGGACGGGACTCTTGAAATAGAACGACAACCACTCCTGAATACCAGCCATGCCTGCCCGCTTTGCGAGATCCAGAAACAGGGCGACATCGACCACGATTGGAGCGGCAAGGATGCTGTCCCGGCACAGGAAGTTGATTTTCAACTGCATCGGGTAGCCGAGCCAGCCAACCAAATAGCAATACGTAGCA
>ERZ1370068.5710-contig-4723_pt1 | contig 95069 bp, 147 predicted proteins | sample MGYA00561227_ERZ1370068 | MGnify/ENA primary metagenome ERZ1370068 (study PRJEB38410, sample SAMEA6850437) | metagenome | study: Metagenomic assessment of the ecological functions of the soil: analysis of the soil microbiota associated with the...
AGTCCCCTCCCCCAGTTTTGCGGCGATCTCTTCCGCTTGTTCCAACGTACCTGCGAACACGATGGCTTCCCCTCATGGTCGATCTTCCATGCGAGCTCAAAGGCCTTCGTGTGAGTTCATGCCTGGAATGTATTGGCAAAAGAGCGCAATGACTTGTTCATAGGTATGACACTCGCAGTTGAACACGATCACACGCGCGTCGAGCCCGGCAGCTGTGTCGGTGCTGGTGGTCTCTGTCGTGACGGGGGTGCGAAGGGGGTTTCCGTGCCTGCCATGGGCACGAATTCTAGCAGACTTGGCTGCAACTTTTAATAGCCTACCCGGACGAGCAGGTGGTTGGTTCTCAGCCAATTCTCTCGGACACAGGATTGCACATAGAGCGCGAAATGCGAGGGGAGTCTGTGACTGGTTGGAGTTCGTGTGCCAGCGCCAGGGTCTGCGTATAGGCGAGTGCGGCGGATGTTTTCACGAGGGCGAGCCCATATTCAAAGTGGTACCCCTCTTCAAGGGTGGCGCTGCTCTTCGATAGTGCTCTCACCCGACCGAGATCATAGGCTTGCTGTCTGAAGGAGTCGTCCATGAGGCGCAGGAGTGCGGCAGGGCTTGGCACAAGACTGTCGCCGATACGAAGACTGTGGGACGGCTCGAATAGTCCACGTTGGAGACGACGGTCCCGGCGAAGCGCGGTGTGAAAGCGCGTGCGCCAAAGAGGATCGTGAAGGTCGCGATCGATAGCGGCTGCCACAGTAGGTGGAAGCGGTCCACTCACGTCATAGCCCTGCACGAGTCGTCCGGACTCGATGAGATCAGGAAGCTCATGCCCATCCGGTCTTGGAACGCCGTCATCCCGGCCATGGGGGTCAATTGCAGCGCCATGAAGTCGCGAAAATGGACCGTGGCGAAGCGTGTCAGGAGCCGTGCCAAGGTATCTGGGTGGCATAGATGAAAGGGGTAGAACAGCGCGTGGGTGCTCGGGGTCGATTCATCGCCAAAGTTTCACGGTCATGCTAGGGTTTGCGCGTGCGAGATCTCTTCACGTCGTGGCTTGATTTCCTGCCCATCTTTGTCCCGGCGACTATCGCGCTCGAAGTCCTTCGAGCCGATCCACTACTGGTCTTTGTGTCGGCTGGACTTGCCATTATTCCGTTGGCGGGTCTGTTGGGACGAGCCACCGAGCATTTGACAACCCATGTCGGTGCCGGCATTGGTGCGTTGCTCAACGCCTCGCTTGGCAATGCCGCGGAATTGATTATCGCACTTGTAGCTCTGCGCGAGGGCCTTCACGATGTCGTCAAAGCTTCTCTCACCGGCTCGATCCTGGGCAACATCTTACTCGTACTCGGGGTCTCCATGTTTGCCGGCGGGATTGAAGTACGAGCGGCAGAAGCTTAATCAGACCGCTGCCGGAATGGGTGCCAGTCTCCTGCTCCTGGCTGCTGTGGGGCTCATCATTCCCGCTCTCTTTCATTTCACCGCCGTCGAACGTGGTGTCGCGGTTGAACGAGAGCTGAGCCTCACAATATCATTCATATTATTCGCTAGTTATGTCGCAAGCCTGTTGTTTACCTTGAAGACGCATCATCATCTGTTTGCCGGAGAGGCCCATAATGCCTCGGACCTTGGAGAGCAACCCTGGACCCGACGTGCTTCGATTACGGTGCTCACCGTGGTGGCCTGTCTCGTGGCCCTGATGAGCGAGATGTTAGTCGGTGTCGCTGGAGCCAGCTGCGCAGCAACTTGGGCTCACGCAAGTCTTCGTCGGCGTCATTCTTGTCAGCACTTGTGGGGAATGCGGCCGAACATTCCACGGCCGTGATGGTGGCGCTGGAAAACAAGATGCACTTAGCCTATGGTATCGCAGTTGGGTCTAGCCTGCAGATTGCGTTGCTCGTTGCTCCATTGCTCGGTCTTTGCCAGTTATCTCTTCGGGACGCCGTTGGATCTGATCTTCACACCGTTCGAGGTAGCTGCGGTGACGATCTCGGTCTCTGATTGTGGGATTCGTGGCAATGGACGGAGAATCGAACTGGATGGAAGGTGTGATGTTGGTCGGAGTACCTGATGCTGGCGATCGCCCTTTTCTTTCTGCCCGCCTAGCGAGGATGTGGGGAGCGACGCGCAACACCTGATTCCGGAGTTTCTCGTCCTATTCACCGCTAGCTCTCGCCTGTCTCGTGTGGCTATCGCGTCAGACTTTATCCATGTCGATGACTTCCGTAGCCTCCCACAGGTTCTTCTGCTCCGCATCCGCCAGCGCCTTCACCCGATCCTCCTCCGTCTCTTCACCGAATCTGAGCCGCTTGTGTCGGCACAGCCGTTTCCTTCTCGGACGGGGACGAATCTGCCCTTGGTGGCGACGGCTGTCTTTTTCGCTTCTTGGCAGGATCCATATTAACGGGCATGGCAGCTCCGCTGTGATCTGCGTTCAGTTTCCACCCGACCCAAGGACAAAGTCAATGCGTGCGGTGGCCGCGAGCGAGAGTAGGCGTGTCTCTTCTAGCAGGCTGTTCAAAGGCCAGACTTCTACCTGCCAACCGTGGCGGCTACCTCGCCCGCCCTGAGTCTGCCAAGACAGCCTCTTGCAAGGACGCGCCTTGTCCGCAAGGCCGCGACGAGTGAACCAGGCTGAGGTCGAGGTTGAGCGAAGATAGGCTTTTCTCCCAGCCTTGACCTTAGCCTTAATCCTCCGGAAAGCTGACGGATTTTTCGACAGCTTGCTAGTACAACTGTCCGGCGATGGTGTCGGCCTGGAGGCGGCCTCGTGCCGATAGTCTCGCTGCGCTCACCGTCTTCTTCGATCAACTGCTGCGCGAGTAACCGTGCGGTGATGGCCGCATGCCCATAGTTCGCGGCATGCTGATGAAGACAGCGTGTGGGAATCCCTTGAATGAGTCGTAAACCAAAAATTACGGCGTCGCGGAGTTGCTCCTCCTCCGAGAGCCTGATGCGATCTGCAATAGGAAGGCGGTTTTCCGCGAGCGATGCGTCGTAGGTCGCGAGGTCGGCGACATTGCCAAATCTTGTTCCGTCCAGATAGGACTGTGCGCTCGGGCCCAATCCAAGGTATTCGCCATTGGTCCAATAGAGCAGATTGTGCCGGCAAGCATATCCCGGTTTGGCATAGTTCGACACTTCATACCGCTCATAGCCGGCGTCGCCGAGCATCCGTTGGGCGGCCTCGTCCATTTCAATCTGAAGACTTTCATCTGGAGCCGACTCCGTCGGCGCTGGATGTTGGAAGCGAGTCTCGTATCCTCTTCGACTGTGAGGGCATAGCAGGAAAGATGCGTGGGCTCCAGCGTAAGACAGTGGGCGAGCGTCCGTTGCCAGCCCTCCAGACTTTGGCCGGGGAGCCCATACATCAAATCGAGACTGATATTTGTGAATCCGGCGACTCTGGCCTGAGTCACCGCTGTGACGGTCTCACGAAACGGCACCGGGCCGTCCGATCCGAGCAAGGTCGCCATCCTCCATCGATTCCGCGCCGAAACTCATGCGAGTAATGCCGGCCTGAAGCAGTTGAACGAGATCCTGCTCGGAGATCGTAGAGGGGTGCGCTTCAACGGTGATTTCACAGTCGGAGGCAAGGGCGAGATGTGTGCGAATTCCGGACAGGATTGCGATAAGCTGAGTCGTGGCGAGTACCGTCGGTGTGCCGCCCCCAATATAGACAGATTGGATGGGACGGCCTGCGGCTATGTGTTGCTGCGCCGACAGTCCGATCTCTTGAATGAGGGATTGGACAAAGGCTTGGGCGCGGCCTTCGCGATGGATCTCAAGATAGAAGGCGCAGAAGTCACATCGCCGTCTACAGAAGGGGATGTGGAGGTATAAACCGAGGGGAGGGGACATCATGACGACAGGCTGAATCCTTGCGGTTTGGAAAAGTCACGTGCGAGGACGATTTCAATTTCGTCGTCAGGGATTTCCACGATTGCGCACATGCGACTGCCAGGACTGGTGCTGCCGCAACGATTCGAAGAGCACCTTGAGCAGATCCGGTTTGATTCGCGCTTCCCACTCTCGCACCCAGGCCTGGTGGTCCTCATCGCCCTCATAGTCGTCGGGAAACGAGGCCTCCAGGCTGAATCGAAGCGTAAAGGCTTTTTCTTCTTGGTACATATAGCTCCTGGCAGATTGCGAAGTGGCCGGCTCCGATCTTATAATACCCCTCAGAATAAGGAGTACAATCCATGCCTATCTTCGAATATGTCTGCGGGGAATGCAATCATCGATTCGAGCTATTGGTGTACGGCTCAACAACACAAGCCGCCTGTCCAAAGTGCCGGGCCACGAAGCTGGAGAAACAATTCTCTGCGTTCGGCGTTGGCAGCACGGATGCCTGGGTGCTGCCAGGTCAAGGTGGAGGTGCCTGCGGAAGTTGCGGTGATCCACGCGGCCCCGGCTCCTGTTCCCTCAACTGACCGTGGAGTCCGGCGACCAGGCTCTGCGGCATGCGATTGCCACCATCTCTCAGTCAGATCCGCTTACCAAGCTGCTTGAACAAGTAAAGCTTGGCCGGATGAAACCCACCGATGCCGGACTGCGTGCCGTGATCGACTCATGGATGGGTACCTATCAAAAGTTATCGAGTCTGGTGGATTCACCAGACAGGCCTTGCGCCGCATCGATCCACATCCTCGTCTGGCAATCCTGATCGAGTATGGAGTCTTGACAGGTGAGCAGCAGGCGGTCGCCGCCCTCCGCGCTAGTTTTGAGCAAGCCGTCGCCGCCGCAAAGGAGTGATCTCATCCCATGTGGGCTCTCTGGGTCATCGCCGTTCTATTCCTGACCGTAGGATCGGTTGGAGAAGGATGGGCTGAAGACGCCATTGGTACGCGACCTCTCCTGACGATTGCGCGCAAAGATCTTCATACCATCTTGCCATCGGACTGCCATATCCTGATCGATCCTCACTCAATTGAACAGTTTCTTGATGTACTGGATGGAAACCCGCCGGACTGGGGCCTGGTCTACGGCCATGGCCATCACGACCCTGCACTTGATGAGCGATTGTTCACGCTGAACCGGGACCGCGATGCGAAGCGTCGAGGGAAAGAGGCGCTCCAGTGGACGGTGGTCTTTTTGTGGTCAGCGGATCTCTCGCGCTACGATCCGACGACTGGTGGATTTAGTTTGGCCAGTGGGCCGATCTTTACGCCGACCAGATGGGGCGTTGTCCGATTCAAACCTGAAGAAGTCCCGAGTAATCTCGTTGTGATTCCTAATCCCAGCATCCGTGACGTCCTCCGCCGACAGCTCGATGCAGGACGGAAGAATCGGCATTGAGATTGCTATGGTGGGGCGGCTCATCCCCGATGAGTCTCTTGTCTATGACTTTTCCCATGATGAAAAGGCCTGGGCATCATCATGCCGGTGGTGAGGATTGAACGGGTTGAGTATCTGATGGTCCGGTGATGCTCTACAGGATAGCAGAGCGGGACAGGCGGGACGAGCGAGACAGGAGAGGGGTCGAGGTCCGAAGTTCGAGGTTTTGGGAACTTCGAACCCTGAACTTGGGATCACGCTTTTCTCGCATGTCTTACGCGTCACGGTTTGATTGGCTCACCGACCCGAGCCATGTTGAGGGGCTCAGCACGGTCTGTAGTCCCTGATGGACTTTTCAGCATCCTGTCAGAACGCATCTTTCGCGCACCGGAAGCCGGTGCCGCTAGGGCGGCTGTCCATCGTGCCCCAGTCGCGGTCGCTCGTGCGAAGACTGATAGCCGGCTTGAGCCAGGACCCGCCGCGCATTGCTTTGATCGCTCCGCAGGAGGTCCCTGAGGGTCTGAGAGAGGAGCATCGTTGTAGTAGTTCGGGTTATACCAATCCTGCACCCATTCAGCGACGTTGCCTGCCATGTCTTGCAGTCCATAGGGACTCGCGCCTTCCGGAAAGCTGGCGACCGGCATGGTGAGCACTTCTCCCTAATACCCTTGCTCTCTTGAAATCTTCGCTCCTTCGCCCTTGATCCAGAAGGCATCCCAGCCGGCTCCGTTCTGAAATTCGATGGTTCGTCCCGCCCAATAGCTGGCGCTGTTGGCCTTCTTGAAGTCCCACTCATTTCCCCAGGGGTACCGTCGGCCGTCGGTGCCGCGCGCGGCCTTTTCCCATTCCGCCTCAGTCGGCAGACGCTTGCCCATCCAGGTGCAGTAGGCCACGGCATCTTCCCAACTGACATTCACCACAGGATGGGTACCGATACCGGGGATCGGTGCATTGTTCTCCCACAATGTGGAAGCAGGGTTCGAATGTGCCGGCGCGGGATGGCCAGTTGCCTGAACAAATCTTGGCATAGGTATCATTCGTGACTTCGTAGAGGTCGATCCAGAATGTTGCGGTATAGACGAGGCGTTGCGGCTGTTCGCTCGGGAAGACCATCGCTACCGACCGGATTGCCCATCAGGAATTCTCCAGCAGGAACCAGCGCCATGCCGTCGGAAGGAAGTGCGCTAATGGCCAATGGCGGATGGCTGATGGTCAGAATAAAAAACAAGAATGAGAGATAGATCACCAAGGTGCAATTTAGGTCTTTTTCAATCCACAGGCTTTGGCGACTGCATCGCGATAAGCCTGCCAGAGCGTCAGGCATTTCTTGAGACAGCTCAGTACGGCCTGTTGTTGGGTGTGTGTCGTGGCGTAGTTCACCACCATGGCGTAGGCATCATGACGGTGGCCGGCTTCGACCATTTGGTGCGCGCGAATCAGATCCATGGAATCGGGGTGCAGGCCGTGGTATTTCACCAATGGGTGGCGTTGGACGATCGCTTCGATGTCTTCAGCGGTCTTGGGCTTGGAGGGTCGGCGATTTCTGCGCGATCCTTCACGCTGCCTTCTACGAAGACCGTCAGGGCCGCTGCTCCAATGACCCAGTCTCGGTTATTCGAGACACGGTCCAGCCAGGCGCGGTAGCGTCGACTGGCCGGTAAGAGGAGCACCCTGTCAAAGTTGCTCGCCGGCAATCCAAGGCCCGCTCATCATGGTCAAGAACAATTCCGGGTGTGACTTTCCCAATGAGAGCCCACCGGTGTCTTCTTCGTAAATATTATCGGCGAGCATCCGGCGGACCGGGGCCGGGGATTCTGTCCGTAAATGTGAGCCAGGAACACAGGAAAGTCACGCACGTACACGCCGTATTCTTGTTGAAAGTGGCATGCGAGTTGATCGACGGTGACTGTTCCGTCGGCGAATGCCGGCCAGGCCCAATGATGCTTACGGCCCATTATACGCAAGAGTTCTTCTTGGAATCGGCTTTTCGTCATGGGGCGTGTCATGTCTGTTGCCTTCCTGGTGAATGGCTCGTTACAATTCGATGGCGAGGAGGTATGTCAATGAATCATGTGACGGTTCAAAATCCAGAAGACATTCTGTCGATACTCGCCGAGGTGTCCCTGCGAGGGTCGGGTTTTGTGACGGACTGTCTCCTCTGACTATGTTTTGGAGGAAGGCTTCACGGAGCCGATCTATCTCAATGCCAGCGGGGAAGACCCTGATGCCTACTTTAAAGGTCAATCTCCTGCCTGGGCGGTGTACCAGATACGAGAATGGAAACGTGTGTTGACCGTTTCAGGCGGTCCCGGCAAAGAGCGCCGCGTACAAATTACAGAAACCCCCTAGCTTGTGGATGAGTGTAAGAGGGATGCAGAGAAAAAGCAACGAAACGAGGGGGTTCAACTGCCCGTGGCCGGTATGAGCGTGGAGTGCGTTGCATGTCGATGATCCGTCTCACTGAGCCGCAGAGCATGGGCGAGCTGGCAATGATCACGAGTTTGCTGGAGGGCAGTGGCATAGCCTTCATGGTTCAGAACGAACATGTGAGTAGTTTGTATCCCGGACTCCCCATTCTCAACTCGAGTGTCATGGTCGACGAGCGCGACCATCTCCGTGCGGAAGTGCTCCTCAGCCGACTGCGGTTGGCGGTGCGTGATGTCTCCTCGCAGACGTAGCGCACACTAGCCCGCGTTATTCAAGAACGTTTCTGCTGCAATCGCGGAGACGGAAGGCAGAATCCACTGCGGTACTCTTTCTTCGCGCCACGATCATGCAAAGGGCGCTCGACCTCGCAAGCGCGGTGGCGACGCATCTGGACGCGGTCGGACCGGTGTCCAGGCAGGCGGGCTCACCGTTCGGTCGGTCAACATACTGTTTCAAGTATGCCTCCCTCCCGTCGTAGGCTTGGCTCTGAAGCCTGCCTCGCCCACCCCTACAAGGGGGCCAGCCCCTTGTAAAATCCCCCGAAAGGAGCGCACCCCCTTCGGAACTCCCAGGCGGGGCGTTGCCCTGCCTCGCGGCTCCGCGCGCCTGTCTCGCGTAGCGACTGCGCAATTTTGCGACGAACCGTCATGAATAATGCGGGCTAGCGTTGCGGTTTCGGAGTGTGCGGGTTCGACGGGGACTGAAGGGGGAGGCGTTCGCCTGAGCCTTGGAACCATCCGCCGATGAGGCTGCCTTCTTCAAAGTACAGATAGCGGTGTTTCACCGCTGCGGCGCTTTCCCAATCTTCAAATATCCATTCCTCCCGACGGATGCCTTCTTTGGTGAACGTCGTGTTGATCGTTTGTGGTCCTCCCCACGCCTGTAGCACCTGTTCTTTCGACATGCCGACCATGACGCGATGTTCCGCGATATGTTTTTGAAAATCCGGGTCTTTAAGTTGTGCGATGAGCGGCCAGATCATCATGAGGAGAACAAACAGCCCAAGCCCGGCGTAGATGATAAGCCGAACCGGGCGTCGGCGGATGAAAGGGATTGGTTCTTCCAGATTAGTTGGAGAGGCGTTCATCGATTCATGGGTAGCTGCGGTAGTGTGATGCATGATGCGGCGCATCGTAGCAACGTGAATTGGAGAGAGTCAAGCGAGAGCGAGACTGCTTTGTCTCAATCTAATCAATGAGATGTGAGCGGTATGTATACTTGTGGTGATGTGCCCATTCACAAATGAGATTATTCCCCAGAGATCAACGAGACCATTTCCGGCTCAATGGTAGTCTGGCTGCGTTTTTGGGAACCCCTGCTCCTCTGGATCAGTAGCCTCCTGTTGTCGGGGATCGCTTCTGCCACGAACCATCTATTCCTATATTGATGACCAAGGCACTCCGGTCTTGACCGACAACTTCGAGAGTATCCCCGAACGGTATCGTGCAAAGGTGCAGGTAACTGAGGAGGCTCCCCCAAAGGCGCATCCGATCATTCTGCCGCCGTAAGACTACAGCAGCAGATTGCTGGTTGGGCACATAGCACTGGCGCGGGATTCGGTAAATTCACTCCGAATATTTCTGGGTTGACTCACTATCAAGTCTCAAGTTCTTAGCCTCGGCGGCGGCGTCGCGGTGATCCTGCTTACTTGCCAGGCTTTTGTGCGGAGCCAAGTTGCCCTGGTTCCTGTCACTATGGTGCTTGATCATGTTGGGTTTGACCGTTCCTGCCTTGCTCTTTACCTCGCAGGATGCCGCGCTGGACCTATTGATCGGTAAGGCGGTGAAGATCCAAGAGAAACAGCAGGAGCACCTCCAGCGCGCTCCCTAGTCTCTGCTTTTCCTCATCATTGCTGCGTCATGGAGAGCCCAAGCGTGGCTAGTCCGCATACTTGGGGATAGGATCTTCTTGGCCGTGGGCGGCTGAGGAGCGAGCGCATGTTGAGAGAATTCACTCGAGTAAGGATTGAGAATGGGGTCATGGGTGTGGTCGCTGCCGTTGCTTCACAAGGTCGACACTTTGAGTGCTGATTTCCACTCGATCGACTAGCGCCTTGGTCGTGAGTGGGTCCGGCAGGCCTTGCAACGAGAATAGCTGGTAGGCCAGAGTCCACTCCAACTTGTCCCTGGCTGCCTCTTTCACAATAAAACGAGCCTGCTGACGACGCGGCGCCTTTAAACAACAATATCCAAATATTCGATCGGAATGAGGGGGATGCGGGATCCTCCGAAGGGTGAAATTCCGGACGAGTGCGGGGATCTACGCCCGCCGCGGCGCTGTTCGGCGCGCCGCAGAAGGAGCGTACGCGCGCGTTCCTGGAGCAGGTGCTGTGAGGACGCAGGCGCGTGCAGTCGTCATCGGCGGCGGCGTGGTCGGCGCCAGCGTGCTCTACCACCTCGCGAAGCGTCGGCTGGATCGATGTCGTGCTGATCGAGCGCGACGAGCTCACGTCGGGCTCCACGCTGGCATGCCGCGGGCGGCATGCATACGCTGAACGGCGATCCCAACGTCGCGAAGCTGCAGGAATACACGATCAAGCTCTACGCCGAGATCGAGCGAAGCGTCGGGCCAATCGTGCGGCGTCCACATCACCGGCGGCGTCAATCTCGCCGGCACGCCGGAGCGGATGGACTTCCTCAAGCTGGCCTGCGCGCGGCGCTCGCTACCTCGGCCTCGACATGGAGATCATCTCGATCGACGAGGCCGCCGCGGCTCTTCCCGATGCTGGACAAGCGCCATTTCGTCGGCGCGCTCGTACAACCCGCTCGAAGGCCACGTCGATCCGGCCGGGGTGACGCATGCGTACGCCAAGGCCGCGCGCAACCTGGGTGCGGAGGTCTACCGCTTCACTCGTGTGACCGAGCTCACGCCGCGCCCCGACGGCACGTGGGACGTCATCACCGACAAGGGAACGATCCACGCCGAGCATGTCGTCAACGCGGGCGGATTGTGGGCGCGGGAAGTCGGACGCATGGTCGGCCTCGACGCTGCCCGGTGCTCGCGATGGAGCACCAATACGTCATCACCGGCGAGATTCCGGAAGTCGTCGCGTCGCCGAGCACGAGGTGCTGCACGTGATCGACTTCGAGGGCGAGATCTACATGCGCCAGGAAGGCCGCGGCATGCTGATCGGCACCTACGAGAAGGCAGGCGTGCCGTGGGCCGAGCGCGAGACGCCGTGGAACTTCACGCACGAGCTCCTGGCCCCGGATCTCGACCGGATCGCCCGCAGCCTCGAGGTCGGCTTCCGAGCATTTTCCGGCGCTCGAGCGCGCCGGCATCAAGCGATGCGATCAACGGGCCGTTCACGTTCGCGCCGGACGGCAATCCGCTGATCGGGCCGATCCGCGGGCTGTCGAACTACTGGGTGGCGTGCGCGCGTGATGGCCGGGTTCAGCCAGGGCGGCGGCGTCGGTCTCGCGCTTTCGCAACTGGATGGTCGACGGCGATCCGGGCTTCGACGTCTGGGCGATGGACGTCGCGCGGTTCGGCGACTGGGCGACGCCAGCGTACACGCACGCGAAGGTGCGGGAGAACTATTCACGGCGCTTCCGCATCCGCTTCCCGAACGAGGAGCTGCCGGCGGCGCGGCCGCTGCGGACGACGCCCGTCGTACGAGCGGCTGAACGGCGCATGGCGCGGTCTTCGGTGCGGCGTTCGGCCTCGAGCACGCGCTATGGTTCGCGCCGCCGGGGATGGAGCCGCGCGAAGACGTCACCTATCGCCGGCTCCGAACGCGCACGGACCCGTCGGCGACGAGTGCCGCGCGGTGCGGAACGCCGTGGGGCTCGCTCGAGATCGCGACGTTCGCGCGCTACGAGGTCACGGGACCCGGCGCCCAGCGCGTGGCTCGACCGCGTGCTCGCCAGCCGGCTGCCGCACGAAGGGCGGATCGCGCTCGCGCCGATGCTGAACGATCGAGGCAAGCTGATCGGCGACTTCACCGTCGCCAATGCCGGGCGCGATCGATTCATCGTCTTCGGATCAGGTATCGCCGAGCAGTATCACCGGCGCTGGTTCGACGCCCACCTGCCGGACGGCCGGTGTGGCAATCCGCTCGCTCGCCGACGAATGGATGGGCTTCGCGATCGCCGGGCCGCGCTCGCGCGAGCTTCTCGCGCGCGTTGCGGCGGAAGACGTTTCCGGCGATGCATTTCCCGTTTCTCTCGATTCGCGAGATGAGGTCGCGGGACTTCGCCGCGCACGTCGCGCGGATTTCGTTCACCGGCGAGTTGGGCTACGAGATCTGGGTTGGCTGCGGGCGACCAGGTGTCGCTCCACGACGCGCTTGCTGGCGGCGGGCAACGATCTCGGGCTCGAGCACTTCGGCGCGCGCGCTCCACTCGCTGCGGCTCGAGAAGAGCTTCGGCAACTGGGCGCGCGAGTACCGGCCGATCTACACGCCCGCGGAGGCGGGCCTCGATCGCTTCGTCGACCTCGCGAAGCCGGATTTCATCGGCCGCGCCGCCGTGGCGCGCGATCAGGTGACGGGACCGGCGCGGCGTCTCGCGACCTTCGTCGTCGGACGCCGCCGATGCGGACGCGGCTGACGCAGATGCTATTGGCGACGAGCCGGTATGGCAGGACGGCAGCGTCGTCGGCTGGGTCACCTCGGGTGGATATGGCCACTGCGTCGGCGCATCGATCGCGCTCGGCTACGTGCCGTGCCGCGTCGGCGATTCCCGATGCACGGTTCGAAATCGAGATCCTCGGCGAGCGACGCTCGGCGACGCTGGTGTCGAGGCCGCTCTACGATCCAGCAGGCGAGAGGATGTGGCGCTCGTAGCCGCATCCTATGCGATCAAGGGGAAAGAAGTGCCGATGCACGCTATATCCGTAGGCACTGGGGGTCCCTGCAGAAGGTATGCCAGCGCACATCGGCACGAATGCATCCTAAGGTGCGACCGCGCGAGCGCACTGCACTGATTGGCCGATAGGCAAATAGCGGTGGCGAACCGTCGCCGCCAGGCGGGTGGAACGCGAACGCGGACACCTGACTAGCAACCGCGCCGCCGCATTCGTCCAGGCGGGGGCTTGCGCCCAACGGGCTTTCGCAGTATGTTCCGGGCAGCGCATGCATATGCATTCATCCGGGCAAACCGCCGGGATGATCGCGCCGAGCATCGTGGCCACGAGCCGCGGATCGAGTCTGTCCGGAAGGTCCGGGAACAAATCCCTGCGACCTGTCGCTGGCCAAACGCGCCCGCGCCCGCCGGATGCCCCGCCCGCGCCGGAGCCCGAGCGGGGAGAGCCGATGGCCAAGCCGAACCGTGAAAGCGCAGGCGAGCGCGCGCAGCGCATCGCTGCGAGCCTATGTCCCGCGCAACACCGAATGCGCCTACAACAACCTCAAGGTGATGACCCGCGTGGTGTCGGCGGTCTACGACGAGGAGCTGCGTCCGGTGGGCCTTCGCGCGAGCCAGCTCGCGCTGCTTGTGGGCGATCCGGGCGATGGAGCCGGTCGACTTCGGCCGGCTGGGCGCGACGACGTTCACCGACCAGACCACGCTGAGCCGCACGGTGGCTTTGCTGAAGAAGGCGGGGCTCGTCGGCGTCCGCGTCGGCGACTGACCGCCGGGTGCGCGTGATCTCGCTGACCCCGACGGGCCTCGAGCGCTTCGCGGCCGCGATGCCGCTCTGGGACCGCGCCCAGGCCCGCGCGGACGAGTGGCTCTCGCTCGAGGACCTGCGCGGCGTCGCGCGCAAGGTCGCGCAAGGCGGCGCGCGCAGCGGCCTGACGCACCTGCCGCGATCGTCGCGGCTCCGCCGTTGGCGCGCATCGCAGGCGGCATTCCCCGTTCGTCGGCGCCTGCGCGCGCTTCGTCGCATTGTCGCCCGCGACGGCGTCCCGACGATACTTGCTTCCTCGCCGCTTCCGCGCTACTGTTTGCAGCAATGCATGCATATGCATGTATGCGTCCGGATGCCTCGCGCGCAGGAAGCGCGAGGGCATCGAATCGACACGCGAGGACGAATTCGATGGACGATGGCAGCATCGAGCCGCTGGCGGAACACGGCGCCGCCCATCCGCTGGATGCGCGCCGCGTACGCGACGCCGGACGCATTTCGCGTCCCTACCTGGCGCGCATCGCGGTGAAGTCGGTCAACCGGATCGTCATCGTCCAGGTCGCGCGGATCGTCCGGCTCGAGGCCGAGGACAACTACGTCCGGCTGTGGGCCGACGCGCCGTATCTGCACAAGGAAACGCTGACTCGACCTGGTGGACAGGCTCGACCCGGCCGAATTCCTGCGCATCCACCGTTCGCACGCGGTCAACATCCAGTCGGTGCGCGAGCTGCGGCCGCTCCTGCACGGCGAGTATCTGGTGGTGCTCGCCAACGGCACCGAGCTCACGTCGGGCCGCAGCTACCGGGCCGCGATCCAGCAGGCTTTCGGGCTCGGGTGAATTAGCCGCCTCGCCGAGCCCTCGACGGGCCCGGCTCCAGACGAGCTCAGGATCGAGCGCGAGCGGCCCGAGGCACAGTAGATCGGGCTGCGCAGCCGTCATGAACCGGCTCGGTCAGAACTTGACGCCGATTCCGTCCGTAGATCGCGCGACCGATCGGGTTGGCGTACCGCCCGTCGTAGCCGATCTGGTTTCCGCCGCCGCCGGTTTGCAGCGACCGTGGCGGGTCGCGATCGAACATGTTGAGGATGCCGATCGTCCCCCTGATGTCCTTGTTGAAGTTGTACACGGTCTGCCAGTCCCAGGTCGTGTACGGACGGCACCTGCACTCCGGACAGCGCGACCGATTCGCCGAGGGATCCATCCGGATTCGCCAGGAAGATGGTCTCGCCGGCGCCGTAGGCCGCATCCTCGTAGCCGGACTTGTAGTGGCCGGTCAGCGAGTTGGTCCACGGGCCGGTCTGCAGGCTCAGGATCAGTTGCATCGTATTCTTGAATACGACCTGCTGGTCCGGTCCGAACTTCCCCAGATCGGAGTTGAACGGCTCGCCGGGACCGAACGAGTACTTCGCCTTGATCATGTGGGTGCCCGTCAAGTTCGCGGAGAAAGCGCCCCAGGACGTTGGAGTCGTGTAGGTGACGTCGTAGTCGATGCCCTGATACTTCGCCGATGCCGCCGTTGAACGGCAGTTGCGCGAACGCGATGGTCGTAAACCCGGCCGGGTCCGCATACGGGTTGACGAACAAGCTCGCGTATTGCTGCGGATTCTGGAAACCGACCTGTTCGGCAATGCCTTGCGACAGCACCTGGTTCTTGATCTCGACGTTCCACAGATCGGCGCCGATCGAAAGGCCCCTGATCGGGTCCCAACGCGCACCTGCAGTCCATTGTTTCGACGTCTCCGGCTTCAGGCCGTTGTCGCCGGAAAGCCCGTTTGGACCGGCCAGAAGGTCGTACTGCGCGCTGCCGGGCCGACAGCCGGCGCGTACCCGGAAACGGGCAGGCATACGAGCCCGTGGTGGAGCCGGCGAAAACCAACGCGCCCGCGATGTCGGTCATGGCGGGCGCCCGGAAACCGGTGCCGTAGGAGCCGCGCACCAGCAATTCATTGATCGGCAACCAGCGCGCCGAAATCTTGTAGGTGGTCTTGCTGAACGTGTTGCCCAGATCGGCATCCGGCAGTTGATCGTAGAGACCGGTGACGGGATTCAAGTCCGTAGCGAACACCCAGCTGCTGCTCGTCTTGTCATAGTGGTCATAGCGGAGCGACGCGGTGGCCTCCAGCGTCTTGGTGATGGGGACGAACCACTCGGCGTAGGCTGGCCCAATTGTCCCGATCCATGCCCAGCGGAACCTGGCCGTAGTTTCCGCCGATGGGGAAGCGAAGGCAAAGCCGGCTGGGTGGAGAACCCGCTCCCGAAAGATAATAGTCGCCGTAATCGACGTTGTATTTCTGCTTGAAGAAGTCGAGGCCCAGGGCGAGGATGGTCGGCCCACCCGACAGCTCGAAGAAATTGTGCTGCGCGCCCGAGATGCAGGTTGCTGAGCTTCGAATGCGATGTCAGAAACTTGCTGTCGAGGATGAAGGGCGCGACCGAAGCGCCGCCCGTCCCCATGATCGGATCGTAGAGTCCGGCGTCGATGGCATTGAAAAACCCAATGGAGTCCGTATACCCGCCGGCGGCCGTATCCGTGAATTTGGCATCCGCGTACGAGATCCGCGCGTTGTAGTCCCAGCCCCACGCGTTGCCGTCGACACCGGCCACGTATTGCTGCGTGTTGGTTTCGTACTTGTCGGCACGCCCCCCAGAGACTTTCCGCGATAACCGACGTTCGCCAGCGTGGCGTTGGGGTCGGTAGGATCGGGACTGACGATGAGCAGGTTATTGGCGTTCAGGAACGGCTGGACATACGTGTTGTACAGGATCGGCGTCCGCGTCGTGGTATTGAGGCCGAAAGGCTGTGCCGGCGGAGCATATTGCGGGGTCGTCTCGAAGTGCGACAGGTTGACCGTGACCCATGCGGTCGCGCTGTCGCCGAGCTTCAGGTAACCCTTGCCGACGAAGTTCGGCGGTGTCCGAGGGCGGCACGTCCTGCACGGTAGCGGCGTAGTTGAAGCGGCAGGATTCGCCGACGGCCCCGAGCGACCCCGGTGCCGGTCGGATCCGTGATCACGAGTGGCCGGATTCTGGCAGTTGCCGTTTTGCCGGTAATACGGGTTGATCGAATAGGCGTCGGCGCAGCCGTCGGATTCGAAGCCGGTACCGCCTGGAAAATGAGGTTGCCAGGCTCGGTGTTTTCGGTCGCGTTGTTGAAAATGTAGTTCACGCCGTTGTGCGTGAACGGGAAGTAGGCGCCCCTGCTTCGAGACTTTGCGGTCCGTTGCCTGCAGCTTCGATTGATGGGCATAGCTGAACGTCCCCATGACATTCCAGCCGTCCTTGGCGAGATCGCCCCAGCCCTTGCTGATGCCGGCATTCACGCTTTGGGCATCGCCCTTGGTCGGCCAGGTGTACTGGGCGTAGGCGTTGCCCTCCGTGGTGTTCTTCTTGAGAATGAAGTTGACCACGCCGGCGACCGCATCGGAGCCGTACACCGCGGTGGCGCCATCCAGCAGGATTTCCACGCGCTCGACGGCATCCAGCGGGATGGTCTGGATGGCGGCGGCGAAACCGCCGCCGAACGAGTTGTTGAGCGCCGCCGGGGCGGGCGCACGCCGTCGATCAGGACCAGCGTGTATTTGGACGGCAACGCGTGCAGGGCCGCGGTCGTGTTGCCCTGGCCGCTGCCGTTCACCCCGGTGGACGAAGCCACGAAGTTCTGCACCTGGGGGAGTTGCTGGATCAGGTCGGTCGCGGTGGTCGCGCCGCTCTGCTCGATGTACTGGCGATCCAGCGTCAGTACCGGCAGGGCTCCTTCCGACCTGCGTGCGCAGGATGCTCGAGCCCGTGACGACGATGCGTTCCGACTGCGCCAGGACAGCCGGCGCGGCCGCGACGAGTGAACCTGCAACAACGGCCCGCGCGATAATCGAGCGCGAGCGGCTTTCTCCGATGAATGGTCATTGGACAAGCTCCTGGAAGGGACGAGTTGATTGATCTCCGCCCCCCAGAGCAGAGTCCAACGACAAAACGTTACAACGGCGCGACCGGACGCGCAAATCGAAAAGCAAGAAATTGCAGCCGCCCGGGCCGGCTTGTTGCAAAAACGTTCAGGCAGCGGAAACGGCGAGGAGGCGGATTGGACCGGACGCGGCGCCCGGGAGGTCGCGACTGGGCTGTGGGCGCCCGCAGGCAGCAGCGCGGGCTCGCTGGCGGGGCCGGGAGGAGGATGGGCCCCGCGGCTGGGGCCTCGGGGGCGCCGGCGCTAGAATGGGGGCCGCGTCCCGGGCCAACAGTCCCGCGTATCGAAGCGCTGGGACACGAAACGCAAGATGAAGGTTTGCGCTCTCCTGCCGATTTCTCCTGCTGCTTGCCGCCTGCGCGGCGGTTCCGGTGGCGCCGCGGACCGATCACCTGTTCAACGATCACCTGTTTCGCGCCCCGTCCGAGGCGCATCGCCGCCGGCGACATCTTCGCCGTCAGCGACGCGATGAAGCGCTTCTGTGCGCAACGAGATCGGCGGCCCGCTTCATGGCGGCGGCATCCAGCAGCGATTCGCCGAGGCCCTCTATACGAAGGGCGAGCTCAGGCTCGAATACGAGTCGGTGCGGACGCGAAACGCGGCCGAGGCCTTCGATGCGCGCGTCGGGAATTGCCTTTCGCTGGTGATCATGACGGCGGCGCTCGCCAAGGAAATCGGTCTTCCCGTGCGCTACCAGAGGGTGTACGTCGACGACACCTGGAGCCGCAGCGGCGACGTCTACTTTTCCATCGGGCACGTCAATCTGAGCCTGGGCAGGCGGCAGATCGACGGCGGATTCGGTCACAACGACAGCGACATGCTGACCATCGATTTTCTTCCGCCGCGAGACCTTCGCGGCGTGCGCACGCAGGAGCTCGACGAGGAAACCATCGCCGCGATGTACTTGAACAACCGTGCCGCGGAATCGTTCACCCGCGGGCAGCTCGACGACGCCTATTGGTGGGCGCGCGCGGCCATCGAGAAGGACCCGGGATTCGTCGGAGTCGTACAACACGCTTGGCGTCATCTACCGGCGCCACGGCAATCGCGAAGGAGGCCGAAGCAGGTGCTTGCCACGCGCGTTGGAACGCGAGCCCGGCGAACACGCATGTGATGTCCAACTTGATCCCCGTCCTCGACAGCCTCGGCCGGTCTGCCGAATCGAAAAGTCTCGCCCGCAAGCTGGATGAGCTCGAGCCCAATCCTCCCTACAGCTACTTCAACCAGGGGCTCGCGGCGCTGCAGAGGTCGGACTTCACTGCGGCGCAGGGACCTGTTCGCCAAGGAAATCGATCGCGCGCCCTACAACCACGAATTCCATTACTGGCTGGCCGTCGCGTACGCCGGGCTCGGCGATCGCGAACGGGCACGCAAGGAGCTCGTCGTCGCCCTGGAGACGAGCAGTACCTCTAACGACCGCGCGATGTACGCCGCCAAGCTCGATCGGATCAGGTCGTCTCGCGCACCCTAGGTTGCGCTTAGGTGCCTTGGTTTGGCACCTGCCGCGCCGTTCTGGCGCTGCGCCGCGCGGCGTTCGGACTCGAGCGTAGACCCTCGTGTTCACTCCAGCGCGTACAGGTTGCCGTCCGTGCTGCCGAAGTAGACCGCGCTGCCGACGATGAGCGGCGACGAGAAGATCGAGCCGATGCTCGAATTGCTCGAACCGTGGCGACGAGCGGGTACTTCGCGCCAGCTCGACCAGTAGAGCATCGGCGCGTTGAATGTCCGGTCGGCGGTGAGCACCCAGCCCGCATTGCGCTTCGACGCTTCGGTCTGGAATTCCCACAGCAGATCTGCCGGTCGCGAGATCGCGCGCTCCAGCGTGCCGTTGAGAACGCCGACGAAGACCGTGTTTCCGGCGACCGCGGGCGACGAGAAGACAAGGCCTTGCCCTGCTGCCGCACGAGCTCGCTTGCCGGTCTCGGCATCGAGCACGACGATAGAGGCTCGAATCCGACGTGCCGAATATCACCTTGCCCTGCGCGACCGCAGGCGAGCTGACTCACCCAGCTTCCCTTGGCGTCGAAACTGCCACTTCTCGCGGCCGGTGGCGGCGTCGATCGCATAGAGCTTCGAATCGCGGCAGCCGGTATAGACGACGCCGTTCACGACCGCCGGCGACGACTGGAAGCCGACCTGGTTGTGGATCAGCGGATCCTCGCCGCCGTGAAAGCGCCACTTCTGCGCGCCGGCTGCAGCGTCGACCGCGTAGAAATAGCTGTCCCAGCTTCCGAAGTACACGACGCCGTCGGCGATACGCGGGCGAAGCGTGCACGACGTCGCCCGTCTCGAATTTCCAGTTGAGCGCGCCCGAAGCCGGCATCGAGCGAATAGACGTTGCCGTCGCCGCTGCCGAAGAACACCGACCCTCCCGCCACGACCGGGCTCGACAGGAAGACGTCGAAGGCGATCGGCGATCGTCTGGTTCTTCGGCCGCATGCCGTGCAGCCCTTTGGCTTCGAATCGCCGCTCGCCGCCGGTCGCGAACTTCCACCGCGCTGCTCCGCTCTTCGCGTCGAGCGCGTAGAACTTGCCGTCGTAGCTGCCCACGTAGACGAGCTCGCCGGCGACCGCCGGCGTGGCTGGCAACGGGACCGCCGGTCTTGTGCTTCCAGAGCTGCCGCCCATCGGCCGCATCGACGGCGTAGACGTTGCCGTCGTCGCCGCCGAAGTAGATCACGCCATCCTTGTGAGACGGGCGACGACACGATCCGGTCGCCCGTCGGGAAACTTCCACTTGACGCGGTGAAACGGCGCGGGAGCCTCGGCGCTGTAGGAACCGAGATGTGCAGCGTCGGCGCGAAACATGGCCTGCGCGAGCGCACCGCCGGAGCCAGTAATTGTGGCAAATGCGGCGGCGAGCGTGGCGGTGATCGCGAATCCGAGGGCGACCTTCACGATGTCTTCCCGCCGCGGCGCAACACCAGCGGCAACTCGGTCGATCCCAGTTCGATCGTGCCGCGGATCTCGCTCGCGCCGTTGCCGATGCGTCCCTCGAACGCGATCCCGCGTCGCTTGCGATCTCGATCCGCAGCGTTTCGCCCTGCTGGACCACGAGGTCGACGGGGATGTCGTTCGTCCGCTTGCCGACGATGACGAGCTTGGCGCTGGCGCCGGCACCGGCGTGATTCTCGAGCGCTGAGCGTCACGTGGCGCGGGTAGCCGCCCAGCTCGTACTCGCCGATCCAGCGGTCTTCGAGATCGCGCCCGACGGGCGTGCTTCGCGGCGTCACCTCTACATGCGCTTGCCCGCTCTTCGTGAGCGCGAACTTCGCGACGTTGCCAGCCTGGCGCATCTCGCCGGTCATGCGGTCGGCCGCAGTCAGTGCGCGCTGAATGCCGCGGGTCCTTGCGTCGGGCTGCCGAGCACGCTGCCGAGGTCGAACGACACGCCTCGGTGCCGGTCGCGGCGATGTTCGACAGCGCTGCGCCCTTGACGCCGAGGCCGGGGATGACGATCGAACCCGACCAGACACCTGCCGCTGCCCGTGCGCGAGATCGACGACCAACGTGCAACTCGCTGCCACGGAATCTCGACCCGACCTTCCCATCGCCCTCCGGGGGCAGGCGGCGCCACGCTCGCGATCACGGGGAGGCAGGCTAGGTGGCAAGGAAGGAAAGCGAAGGCAAATGAGGCGATCGATGCGGAGCGCATGAGTTTCTCTCCCCGGGATGAAAGCCGGAATCGTACGTGGGCGCTACTCTGGCTGGCGCCCACGCAGACAAAGCGCGGCGCAGGGCGACAGGGCGCCCAGGCGGATGACGATGCGGTCAGCTGCCGGTGACCGCTAGCGCGCGCGACGAGCGCCCGCAGCCGCAAGCCATAGACGTTGTAGACGAGGCCCGCGAACACCAGCGCGACGCCCGCGAACTGCACCGGCGCGAGCGATCTCGCCGAGGAAGAGCGCGCCGCTCGCGAGTCCGGAAACCGGAATCAGCAGCGCGAACGGCGAAATCAGCGCCGTCGGATAGCGGTGCAGCAGCGCATTCCACGAGCCGAAGCCGAACAGCGTCGCGCCGTACGACATCACGAGCACGCAGCCCCACGCGAGCGGGCTCATCGTCGGCGACTGCCCGGAAGATGTCGCGGCCCGCCCTCGAATGCGTAGCCCGAGCGCCGCGAGCGGCAGCGGCGGCACGAGGCTCGACCAGACGGTGAGCGCGAACATGTCGGCGCCATGCTCGCCGGCGCCGCGCTTGGCGATGATGTTGCCTGCCGCCCACGCGATCGCCGCGCCGATGACGAGCGCGAAGCCGATCGCGGTGCCGGTGAGGCCGCTCGCGAGCTTGTACGCCGCGAGCACGATCATTCCGCGCGGCGGCGATCGCCGCGCCGACCATGTTGTGCCGGTGGAAGCGGTCGCCGGCGAACGCGACGGCGAGGCCGATCGTGAAGAACACCTGCATCTGGATCACGAGCGACGAGAGTCCCGCCGGCATGCCGAGCTTGAGTCCGAGGAACAGCAGGCCGAACTGGCAGACGCCGATCGCGAAGCCGTACGGCGACGACGTCGCGCCACGGCATCTGCCGGCCGCCGGATGAAGAACACCATCGGCACCGCGGCGAGCAGGAAGCGCAGCGCGGCGAGCGTGAACGGCGGGACCTCGGTCGAGCGCGACCTTGATCGGGACGAACGTGTAGCCCCAGACCGCGACGACGGCAAGCGTCAGCGCAAGGTCGCGCGGCGAGAGGTGTGTCTTCAACGAGGCGCCGCTGCTGGACGCCGCCGGGGGCACGTTAGTGCGACGCAGCCGTTATGCTGCTGCGTCAGGGCTTCGTCTTGGCAAAATCGCCGGCGTACGAACAGGCGAAGCCCGCGCGCGTCGACATACTTGCGCAGCGCGGCGTTCACGCGCTCGACGCGTGACGGCGGCAATGCCTGCGTCGATCTTCTGCGCGTAGTCCCATGTGCGGCCGAGGTAGGCCTGCTGCACGAGCCCGCTCGCGAGCGATGCCGTCCTGCGCGCGGGCGATCCGCCGCGCCTGCAGCAGCGCGCGCTTCGGCGTCGGCGACCTCGGCCTCGGTGAATCCGTCCTTCAGCGCGCGCGCGAGCTCCTCGCCGATCGCCGTGCGGAGCCGCTCCCGATTCTGCGGCGCGAAGATCGCATACAGGTTGAGCTGCGAGTTCTCCTCGAAGCTCGACGGAGCGAGCCAGGTCTGGATGCCGTAGCTCAGGCCTTCCTTTTCGCGCACGCGGTCGGGGATCCGCGACTCGGGCGACGCGCCGAGGATCTTGTCGGCGACGATCAGCGCCGGCAGGTCGTCGCTCGCGATCGTTGATCTTGACCGGCACGCGCCCGAACATCGCGGCGTTCGCCTTGTCGGGCGTCTGCGCCGTCAGCACCGTCGGCGCCGGCGGCCGGTACGGATTCGGGCACGCGCGCGAACGGCGACGGGCTCTTCCACGCGCCGAAGAGCTCGGTGACGAGCGTCTTCATCGGCGGCGGGATCGAAATCGCCGACGATGCGCGAGCTCGGCATTCGCGCCGCCGACGAAGCGCGCGTAGAAACGCCTTCACCTGGTCGAGCTTCGCGCCCTTGATCTCCGCGAGCTCCTCGTCGAACGTCGGGACGTAGCGGACGTCGCCCTTGCGGATAGGGATTGTTCCAGCGCTGCAGAGCGCGCGCTCCGCGATGCTCTGCGGATCGGTGCGTTGCTCCTCGAGCGACGCGTCAGGCGTTCGCGCTTCAGCTTCTCGAACTCGGTCGCGCGGGAACGCGGGCTCGCGCAGCGCTTCGGCGGCGAGCCGCAGAAGCTCCGGCAGATGCGTGCGCACCGTCTGGCCGCGCGCCGGTCGTCTCGGTCTCGCCGCCGCTGATGGCGAGCTTGGCGCGGAGCCGGTCGAGCGTGTCCTCGAACGCCTGCCGGTCGCGCTTCTTCGTGCCGAGCGCCAGCATCGACGCCGCGAGGCCGCCGCGCGGCGACATGCCCTTGAGCGACGTCTCGTCGCCCTGGTGGCAGGCGGATCTGCAGCTGCACCGTCTCGCCGCGGGTCTTCTTCGGCAGGAGCGCGACTTTCATGCCGTTCGGCAGCGCAAACCGCTGCGTGCGCGCCTCGAGGTTGGCTGGCGTCGGCTCGAACGATTCGCCGGCGGCCACGCTGGGGTCGCCCTTGTAGTCCTTGACCATCGCCGCGATGTCGACCGCGGGCGGCGCCGGCGCGCGATCGGGCTTCGAATCCGGAATGAACTGGCCCGTCGTGCGGTTCGCGGGCTTCAGGTATTCGAGCGCCACGCGCTGCACGTCGGCGGCGTCAGCTTGCGCCACTGATCGCGCTGCAGGAAGAAGAGGCGCCAGTCGCCGGTGCGCGATCGACTCGGAGATCGCCACGCCGAGCTTCTGCGGATCGTTGAACGTCTCGTCGAACTGGCGCAGCGCCTTCGGCGCGCACGCGATCGCACTTCCGCGGCGGTGATCGGCTTCGCCTTGACGCCCTCGACGGTGGCGATGAGCGCGTCGCGCGCGGCGGCGAGCGAATCGGACGGCGGCACTTGCGCCCAGAAGATGATGTCGCCCGGATCGTGCGAGCACGAAGTTCCACGACTCGACGGCGCTCGCCTTCTTCGTCTCGACGAGCGCGCGGTACAGCCGGCCCCGCGGGCTCGACGGTCATCACTTCGCCGAGCGCCTCCATCGGCGATCGCATCGGGATGCGCGCCGGGCACGGTGTGGTAGAGCGCGGCGACGAACTGCGCTCCGCCGACGCGACGAACGGTGACCGAGCGCTCGCCGTCCTGCACCGGCTCCTTCGTGTACAGCGACGGGCAGCGTCCGCGTCGGGCTTCGGAATCGGGCCGAACGTCTTCGCGATCTGGCGCGAGCGTCGCGATCGGGATCGAACTGCCCGGCGACGATCAGCACGGCGTTGTCGGGCTGGTAGTAGAGCTTGATAGAACGCCTGCAGGCGGCCGATGTCGACGTTCTCGATGTCCGAGCGCGCGCCGATCGTGAGTGTTGCCGTAGTTGTGCCAGTCGAACGCCGTCGCCTGCAGGCGGCCCCAGACGACGCGCTGCGGGTTGTTCTCGCCGCTCTCGTATTCGTTGCGCACCACCGTCATCTCGGTGTCGAGGTCCTTCTTCGCGACGAACGAGTTCACCATCCGGTCGGCTTCCATCGCGAGCGCCCAGTCGAGGTTCTCGTCGGAGGCGGTGAAGGTCTCGAAATAGTTGGTGCGGTCGAACGAACGTCGAGCCGTTGAAGCGCATCCCGCGGCGGCCGAGCTCCTGAAGATGCTGGCGATCGACGGCGTGCCCTTGAACATCAGGTGCTCGAGCAGGTGCGCCATGCCGGTCTCGCCGTAGTTCTCCTGGCGCGAGCCGACGAGGTAGGTGACGTTGACCGTCGTCGTCGGCTTGGTCGCGTCCGGGAACAGCAGCACCCGAAGGCCGTTGCGCGAGCGTGTACTCGGTGATCCCCTCGACCGTTGCGCCCTGCGTGATGCCGGCGGCACGCGCGGCCTGGGAGGCGCAACGGCGAGGAGGGCGCAGGAAGAGCGGCGGCGAAGAGCCGGGCTGGCGCGGAAGCGGAGGGCGCGAGGGCATGGGTATCTCGACGATGAAAACCGGGGAGCGGCGCGTGAGTATAGCCGCGCGAAGCTGAAGGGAATCTGAGGTTGCGGCCACGCGGCGTGGCATCCGCCGCCGGGACGGGGAGATACGACCGCCGAAGCGCGGTGCAAACCGTTCATGTCCGGCCGGTTCGCGATCGGCAGGCACAGCGGTGAGTGCGGTAGTCTACGTTGACGTTTACGTAAACGTCATCTAGGCATCCGGTCACGCATCCGATCGAGGGGAGTAAGCTTTCTCGTTCTGGCGAGACCGCGCCCACGCCGCGGGAGCGCGCCGACCGCGCGCAGGAGTCCGCCATGAACGACAGCGAGCCGTCCGCCGCTCGTCTACAAGCCGCAGAACCGGGTCCGCTTCGTCACGGCGGCGCTCGCTGTTCGACGGCCACGACGCGTCGATCAACATCATGCGGCGCATCCTGCAGGCGAGCGGCTGCGAGGTGATCCACCTCGGGCACAACCGGTCGGTCGACGAGATCGTCAACTGCGCGATCCAGGAGGACGCGCACGCCATCGCGATCTCGTCGTACCAGGGCGGCCACGTCGAGTTCTTCAAGTACATGCTCGACCTGCTGCGCGCAGCGCGGCGCGGCGCACATCAAGGTGTTCGGCGGCGGCGGCGGCGTGATCGTTCCGTCGGAGATCAAGGAACTGCACGACTACGGCGTCGCGCGGCTCTTCTCGCCCGAGGACGGGCAGCGGCTCGGACTGCGTCGGAATGATCAGCGAAATCGTCGCCGCGTCCGACGTCGACCTCGCGCACGACCTGCCGGCCGATGCCGACCGCGCTCGTCACCGGCAGCCATGCGAGCGCACGCGCGCGCTCGCGCGGATGATCACCGGACTCGAAGCCGGCACCGTGCCGGCGAAGGAGCGCGAAGTGCTGCTCGCCGCTGGCGGCGAAGGCGAAGATCCCGACGCTCGGCGTCACGGGCACCGGCGGCGCGGGCAAGAGCTCGCTCACCGACGAGATCGTCCGCCGCTTCCGGCTCGACCAGCAGGACCGGCTGCGGATCGCGATCATCTCGATCGATCCGTCGCGGCGCAAGTCCGGCGGCGCGCTGCTCGGCGACCGCATCCGGATGAACGCGATCGAGCACCCGAACATCTACATGCGCTCGCTCGCCACGCGCGACGCGGGCAGCGAAGTGAGCAAGGCGCTGCCCGACGTCATCGCCGCCTGCAAGGTCGCCGGCGTTCGACGTCGTCATCGTCGAGACTTCCGGCATCGGCCAGGGCGACGCCGCGATCGCGCCGCTGGTCGACGTCTCGCTCTACGTGATGACGCCCGAGTTCGGCGCCGCGTCGCAGCTCGAGAAGATCGACATGCTCGACTTCGCCGATTTCGTGGCGATCAACAAGTTCGACCGCAAGGGCGCGCAGGACGCGCTGCGCGACGTGCGCAAGCAGGTGCCAGCGCAACCGCGAGGCGTTCAAGCGTGCGCCGGACGAAATGCCGGTGTACGGCACGATGGCCGCGCGCTTCAACGACGACGGCGTGACCGCGCTCTACCAGGCGATCGCGGCGCCGGCTCGCGGAGAAGGGCTTGAAGCTCGCGCCGGGCAAGCTCGCCGCCGGTCGCGACCGGAGCAGTCGACCGCGCAGGTCGTCATCGTGCCGCCGGCGCGCGTCGCGCTATCTCGCCGAGATCGCCGACGCGCGTGCCGCCAGTATCACCAGTGGGTCGCGCAGGCAGACGCGGATCGCGCGCGAGCGGCAGCAGCTGCGCGACGAAGGCGATGATCGGCGGAGTGCAAGGACTCACGCGGCAGATCACGGCCGACCGGATCGGAAGCCGCGCGGCCACGGCGATCGAGTGCAGAGCGATCTCGCTGCGCTCGACGCACTCATCGCCGACGCGCGACGCGAAGCTCGATCCGCGCGCGAAGAAGCTCCTCGACATGTGGCCGAAGACCAAGGCCGCCTACGCCGGCGACGAGTACGTGGTGAAGATCCGCGACAAGGAGATCCGCACCGCGCTCACGTCGACGTCGCTGTCCGGCACCAAGATCCGCAAGGTCGCGCTGCCGTCGTACGAGGACGACGGCGAGATCCTGCGCTGGCAGCTGCAGCGAGAACGTGCCCGGGAGCTTTCCGTTCACCGCCGGCGTGTTCGCGTTCAAGCGCGAGAACGAGGACCCGACGCGGATGTTCGCCGGCGAGGGCGACGCGTTCCGCACCAACCAGCGCTTCCATCTGCTCGCCGACGGCATGCCGGCGAAGCGGCTCTCCACGGCGTTCGACTCGGTCACGCTGTACGGCAACGATCCCGACCGGCGGCCCGACATCTACGGCAAGGTCGGCAACTCCGGCGTGTCGATCGCCACGCTCGACGACATGAAGGTGCTGTACTCGGGCTTCGACCTGTGCGATCCGGCGACGTCGGTGTCGATGACGATCAACGGCCCGGCGCCGACGATCCTCGCGATGTTCGTCAACACCGCGATCGACCAGCAGCTCGACAAGTTCGCGAAGGACAACGGCCGCGAGCCCGACCGACGACGAGGCCGACAAGATCCGCGCGTGGACGCTGACGACGGTGCGCGGCACGGTGCAGGCCGACATCCTGAAGGAAGACCAGGGCCAGAACACCTGCATCTTCTCGACCGAGTTCTCGCTCAAGGTGATGGGCGACATCCAGGAGTACTTCGTCCACCACGACATCCGCAATTTCTACTCGGTGTCGATCTCGGGCTATCACATCGCCGAGGCCGGCGCGAACCCGATCTCGCAGCTCGCGTTCACGCTGTCGAACGGCTTCACGTTCGTCGAGGCGTATCTCGCGCGCGGCATGCACATCGACGACTTCGCGCCGAACCTGTCGTTCTTCTTCAGCTACGGCATGGATCCCGGAATACGCGGTGATCGGCCGCGTCGCGCGGCGGATCTGGGCGGTGGCGATGAAGAACCGCTACGGCGCGAACGAGCGCTCGCAGAAGCTCAAGTTCCACTCGCAGACGTCGGGCCGCATCGCTGCACGCGCAGGAGATCTCGTTCAACGACATCCGCACGACGCTGCAGGCGCTGATCTCGACCTACGACAACACGAACTCGCTGCACACCAACGCCTACGACGAGGCGATCACCACGCCGACCGAGGAGAGCGTGCGCCGCGCGATGGCGATCCAGCTCATCATCAACCGCGAGTGGGGCCTCGGCAAGAACGAGAACCCGAACCAGGGCAGCTTCATCATCGACGAGCTGACCGACCTCGGTCGAGGAGGCGGTGCTGAAGGAGTTCGAGGCGATCTCCGAGCGCGGCGGCGTGCTGGGCGCGATGGAGACCGGCTACCAGCGCGGCAAGATCCAGGAAGAGTCGATGTACTACGAGCACCAGAAGCACGACGGCAGCTATCCGATCGTCGGCGTCAACACGTTCCGCAGCGCCGCACGCGGACGCGGCGCCGCAGACGATCGCGCTTGCGCGCTCGACCGCGCGAGGAGAAGGAGTCGCAGCTCGCAGCGGCTCGCCGCGTTTCCAGCAGCGGCACGCGGGCGAGGCGCCGGCAGCGCTCGCGCGATTGCAGGAGGTCGTGATCGACAACGGCAACATCTTCGCGGAGCTCGTGCACGCGCGTGCGCGTCTGCTCGCTCGGGTCAGATCACAAGGCGCTGTTCGAGGTGGGGGCAGTATCGGCGGAGCATGCAATTCCAGGCGCAAAATGCTGCGGAAATCCGGGCCGCGCCTGCCACTGCTAAGCCGCGCGAACTGCTGAGTTCCCGGTATCATCCTCGTTTACCTTGAACCCCGGCGCCAGGATCGTCGCCGGCGCGGCTCGCCACCCTGTCGACGAATCTCCAGGAGGAATCATGATCGACAACGTTCGGCCGCAGCACTTGCGGCGCTTTTCACCATCGCCGTCGCGCTTGCCGGCGCTCGCGCAAGTCGCGGTCCCGGCGCCGGGCGCGAGCCCGCGCGTCGACGCCATCAAGAAGGCCGGCGTGCTGCGCGTGCGGCGTGCTCGCCAATGCGCCGTGGCTGGTCGAGAACACGACCGGCGGTCCGGGCGACGCATGGAGCGGCCCGGCGTGGGTGCTCGCGAACGAATACGCGAAGCGCCTCAGCGTGAAGCTCGAAGCGGTGCCCGTCAGCCACGAGACGAAGGTGCCGGTGCTGGCGTCGAACCAGGTCGACATCTCGGTGACGCCGCTCGCGGAAACGCCCGATCGGCTGAAGGTGGTCGACTTCGTCATCTACTCCAGCACCAGCGTCTGCATGTTCGGCCTCGCAGTCCAATCCCAAGTTCGCGCAACGCGAAGTCCGTCGACGATCTCAACCAGCCCGACATCACGATCGCCTACTACACGGGCGGCGGCGAGGAAGGCTGGGTGAAGGAGCGCTTCCCGAAGGCGCAGCTGCGCGGCGTGGCGGGCTCGGGCGTCGCGCCGGTGGAGGAAGTGATGGCGAAGCGCGCCGACGCGGTGCCGATCAACCGCGTGCCGTGGGTCGCGATGGGGCGCAAGCTGACAGCGCTCGCGGTGCTGCCGAAGGACAACAACTGCCAGAACAGCACGGAGAAGGCGGCGCCGGTCGGCATGGCGATCGACAAGAATCAGCCGGCGTTTCTCGCGCTGGGCGCGCGCGGTCGAGAAGGAGCTCGAGGCGAAGCTCAAGGCCGACGAGGCGCGCGATCGTCGACACGATGAAGTAGCGCGTGAGCGCGTCCTCGCCGGACACGTCGAGCGCCGCATGGACTTCGATTTCTCCGTCATCACCGATCACTGGCGATTCCTCGCCTCCGGCGTCGGGCGTCACGCTCGCGCTGGCGGCGCTGTCGGGCGTAACGTGCCATCGCCGCGGGATTCGTGCGTCGCGCTTGCTGCGCCTGTACGGCCCGCGCTGGCTCGAGCCCGTCGTCGTGCTCTACATCGACTCGATGCGCGCGATCCCGGTGCTGGTCGTGCTGGTGTGGACGTTCTTCGCGCTGCCCATCGTCGCCGGCATCACGATGCCGCCGTTCTTCGCCGCGCTGCTCGGGCTGACCGTGCACCTGGCGGCGTACGCCGCGGAGATCTTCCGCGCCGGGATCGAGATCGGTGCGGCCGGGCCAGACGCGCGCGTCGCTGGCGCTCGGCATGTCGCAGCGCGCAGATCGTGCGGCGCATCGTGCTGCCGCAGGCGGTCGTGCGGATGCTGCCGGCATTCGGCTCGCTGCTGTCGGTCACGATCAAGGACACGGCGATCGCGTCGGTGATCGCCGTGCCCGAATTCATGCGGCAATCGGAAACCGTGCAGGGCCAGACCTTCCAGCCGATCGAGGTCTACACGTTCGCGATGCTCGTCTATTTCCTCATGCTGTTTCCGGTGACGCGCGGCGTCGAGCATGTTCTACCGTCGCGTCGCGCATCTGGGCCGGTCATGAGCGCCGTCGGCCGTCCAAGATCGCGCAACTGCGGGCTGCCTCGGGGGTGTGGGGGTCGTCCGATGACCTTCGACTGGAGCGTCGTCTGGCAGCATCGCGGCGCAGCTCTTCGCCGGCGACAGGCACGACGATCCTGCTCACCGTCGCCACGATGGCGATCGCGGTGCCGTGCGGCATCGTCGTGGCGGCCCTGCGGCTCTACGCGTGGGCGCCGGTGCGCGCGGCCGCGACCGCCTACGTCGAGCTCTTCCGCAACCTGCCGCTGATCCTCGTCGTGTTCTGGGCGTTCTACGTGCTGCCGATCCTGATCGGCGTCGGGCTGTCGCCGCTCGCCACGGGCCTCGCCGCGCTCGCGCTCAACGTCACCGCCTACAACGCCGAGACGTTTCGCGCCGGCCTCAACTCGATACGCCGCGGTCAGGTCGAAGCGGCGATGGCGCTCGGCATGAGCCGCACGCAGGCGCTGCGCCGCGTGATCGTGCCGCAGGCGCTGCGGCGCGTCCTGCCGGTGCTGGCGAGCACGTGGGTGTCGCTGTTCAAGGACACGTCGCTCGTGTCGGTGATCGCCGTCACCGAGCTCGCGTACGTGGCGATGCAGATTCGCGCGCAGACGCTTCCGCGTGCTGGAGATGCTGACCGCGATGGCGGCGATCTACTGGCTGCTGGGCTACCCGCAGGCGAAGCTCGTCGACTGGATCCAGCGTCGCTACGCGGTGACCGGAATGAGCGCGCGGGCCGCCCGAGGCGCGTCGCCGCGCGACTGAGCAGGCGCGACCAGCGTGCGTCCGCGCGGAATGGCGAGGCGCGAATGAGCGAACGAAGCGCACCAAGGCGACGGCGCGAAGATCATCCGCTATCGCGGCGTGGTCGAAGCGCTTCGGCGACTTTCACGGCGCTCGCCGGCGTCGATCTCGACGTGCACGCGGGCGAGGTCGTCTGCCTGATCGGCCCCTCCGGCTCGGGCAAGTCGACGTTGCTGCGCTGCACGAACGGCCTCGAGATCGATCGACGGCGGCGACATCGAGTTCGAGGGCGCGCTGCTGCCGACGGACGAGCGAGCGCTGCGCGCCGTGCGCACGCGGATGGGCATGGTGTTCCAGAGCTTCGAGCTGTTTCCGCATCTCACCGCGCAGCGAGAACGTCGCCGAAGGTCCGCGCACCGTGCTGCGCGTGACGCTCGGCGAGGCGAACCGACGCGCCTCGGCGCATGCTCGCCAAGGTGGGGCTTGCGGACAAGGCGCCGAACTATCCGTCGGCGCTGTCGGGCGGGCAGCAGCAGCGCGTGGCGATCGCGCGCGCGCTCGCGATGGAGCCCGACGTGATGCTCTTCGACGAGCCCACGTCCGCGCTCGATCCCGAGACGATCGGCGAGGTGCTGAACGTGATGAAGGCGCTGGCCGACGAAGGCATGACGATGGTCGTCGTCACGCACGAGATGACGTTCGCGCGTCGCGTCGGCGACTGGGTCGCGGTGTTCGACACGGGCCGGATCGTCGAGCAAGGGCCGCCGCGCGCAGATCTTCGATGCGCCCGACGACCGAGCGCACGCGCGATTTCCTCAGTCATCTCGGGTGGTCGGGCTGACCGGCCGGGTGACCGACCAGCGGGCGTGCGCGATGCCGCCTGTCCTCTGGCATTGCGATGCCGCCGCCCGTCCTTTACGATTCGCCTCCCGACAGGACGAGGCGCGCCGAGACTCGTCCGAACCTCAAGACCTCTCCGGAGGGAATCCCCGATGCTCAAATGGAACGACATCCTCGCCATTGCCCGTAAAGGCAATCCCGCGCCGGACCGAACGGTGCGCAAGACGGACGAAGAATGGCGCCGTCAGCTCGGGCGCGGAGGCGTTCGCGGTGATGCGCAAGGCAGGAACGGAGCGCCCGTTCGGCTCCGAGATGTGCTCGCTGTTCAAGCCGGGCATCTATGCGTGCGCGGGCTGCGATACCTTGCTCTTCGACGCTTCGGGCAAGTTCGAGTCCGGGACGGGCTGGCCATCGTTCACTCAGCCGGCGGCGGTGAACGCAATCGCCTACCGGGTGGACGAAAGCCACGGGATGACGAGGGTCGAGGCGATCTGCAATGTCTGCGAAGGACATCTCGGCCACGTGTTTCCGGACGGGCCGGCTCCCCAGCGGATTGCGCTACTGCATGAACGCAGTGTCGCTGAAGAGCCGCTCGGCCGACGGCGCTTGACGGGATAGCGCGGCGTCTGCATCCCTCTTTTCGATACGCTCCGCATCGCATCGCGCTGCGGAGATTAGAATGCACGCCTCAACAACCAAAGGAATGAAATGAACCTTATCAGATCCGGCACTATTCTCGCCGCTGCAGCGTCGTTGCTGGCACTCGGCGCATGCGATTCGGCGAAGAACGCCGACCAGGCCTCGAAGGGACCGGCTGCGGCGACGGTGAACGGAACGGCGATCAGCCAAGCGCACCGTCGATGCGATTGCCGAAGCAAGCCGCCGCTTCCGGCCGTCCCGACACACCGGAAACCGGAAGGCGATCATCGACCAGCTGGCGCTGCAGATGGTGGTCGCGGACGAGGCGGTCAAGAAGGGCCTCGACAAGACACCCGAGGTCGCGGAGCAGCTCGACTGCGGCGAAGCAGTCCGTGCTGGCCAACGCTTACGTCGGGACTTCGTCAAGAGCAATCCGGTGTCCGACGACGCGGTGAAGGCCGAATACGACCGCATCAAGCCGACGGTCAGCGGCAGCCAGTACAAGGCGCGCCATATCCTGGTGGAGAAGGAATCCGAAGCCAAGGACATCATCGCCAGGCTCAAGAAGGACCCGGGCGCCTTTTCGAAGCTGGCATCGGAGCGATCGAAGGATCCCGGCTCCAAAGCCAACGGGCGGCGATCTGGGATGGTTCGATCCGAGCGGAATGGTGCCGGAATTCGGCGCCGCCGTCGCCAAGCTCGAGAAAGGCAAGTTCACCCGAGGAGCCGGTCAAGACGCAGTTCGGCTACCACGTGATCCTGCTGGAAGATCCTGAAGCCGGTCGATGCGCCGCCGCTCGAAGACGTCAAGCCGCAGCTCGCCCAGCGAGCTGCAGCAGCAAAACCTGAGCAAGCAACTGGATGCGCTCAAGGCTGCGCGCGAAGATCGAGATCGTCAGCGCGCTCGGCTCCGACGCCCGCGTCTGCTCCGGCGCCCGCGGCGCCCGCTTCGGCTCCGACGCCCGCCGCCGCGCCCACAACCAAATGATCAGGAGGGCGGCGCACCGATCGCCCATCCGACGGCGGCACTGCACGGCTTGATGCGAAGCCGTGTCAAGGCGACGGTCAGAGACCGCGCGCACTTCGTCGGTCACCGCGGTGAAACGTCAGCCGTTGGACCTTCTGCGGATAACGGCGGCGCGACGTGCTCGAGCGACTTCCGCTCCGCGTCGACGCGCCGAGCCAGGCCTCGATGCCGGGCGGCCGCCAGCATCAGTGCCGCGCCGAGCACGATAGCCGCCGAACACCAACTCGCGCGAGCCGGTCGCGATGAGGGCGCCGAAGAGCCACGGCGCAGCGACACCGCCGATGGCCGTCCCGAACGCGAAGAAAATTGCGATCGCCAATGCCCGCAGCTCTGAGCGGAAGAGCTCGCTGATCGTGAGATGGCCAGCGCTCGCCGCCGCCGATGCGAAGAAGAAGATCGCCGACCACAGCAGCGTCTGCTCCTGCGCGGTGAGCTTGCTCCTCCATGAACAGCGCGCCCGTCGCGAGCAGCGGCAGTCCGCTCGCCGCGTAGGTCGACGCGATCGACACTCGGCGGCCGGATCGTGTCGAAGAAGCGCCCCAACAGAAGCAGGCCGAGAAGAAGTACCGTCAGAGCGAAGGGCAGGAGAAATATTCCGGTGTCGGAAGCGGGCACGCCATAAAAGCGCACGAGCACGAGCGCGTACGTGAAAAATATCGCGTTGTAGAGAAAGGCCTGCGAAGTGATCAGGGTGAGGCCGAGTACGGCGCGCCGTGGATACCGGCGGAACAGCGTATCGAAGAGCTCGCGCAGATTCGTTCGACGACGTGGCCGAATGACCAGGTAATCGGCCGGGGCCGACGGCGCGCGGACCGCGCCTGTGCTGGCTTCGAGCTCGGCAACCACCGACGCGCGCGCTTCATGGCCGTGCAACGATCAGCCAGCGCGGACTTTCGGGCACGTGCCGGCGCGCGAGGAGCACGAGCAAGCCGAGGATCGCGCCGATGCCGAACCCCAGAGCGCCAGCCGATGTCCGCGGCGAATCGCGCCGGATCGAGGATGGACGAGGGTCGCTACCGCTCCTACCGCCGCGCCGATCCAGTAGCTGCCGTTGATGAAGAGATTCGTCCGGCCGCGAACCCGCGCGGGAATGAGCTCATCGATCGCGGAATTGATCGCCGCGTACTCGCCGCCGATACCGAAGCCGGTGATCCAGGCGAAAGCCGCGACGAAGCTCCAGAAATCCCAGGCGAAAGCCGTCAGCAGCGATGCCGCCGAGATAGATCGCCAGCGTCACGAAGAACAGCTTCTTGCGTCCGTGCCGATCGGTGAGATAGCCGCACACGAGCGCGCCGATGACGGCGCCCAGAAGGTACGCCGACGCAGTGGCGCCGACCCGCGTGCTCGAAAGACCGAGCGAGTCCGACGCCTGGAGTGCCGCCCCGACCGGCGCCCGCCAGTGTGACTTCCAGGCCATCGATCGCCCAGCTTGCGCCCAGTGCCCCGACGACGAGCCAGTGAAACCGGCGCCATGGCAGCCTGTCCATCCGGGAGTGCGCATCGGTCCGCAGCTGGTGAGCTGAGATTCGGGCCGCCGTCGGGCCGCCGATTCCGCAAGGTGCCCGGCTTCGACATGCCGATATCGGTTTACGGCGTTTGGGCGGCGGCGGCCGGCCGTCGCCCGTCCGGCAGGCGCGTTGCGCTTCCTCTCGGGAATGGTCAAGCAACCGGGCTGTATGGATGAGTGCCATGTGCGTCAGCGCCTGCGGAAAATTACCGAGCATGTGCCGCCCGCGAGGATCGTATTCCTCGGACAGCAATCCGACGTCGTTGCTCAATGCGAGCAGTCGCTCGAACAAGGCCTCGCCTTCCTCGCGCCGTCCCGATCAGGACAAGACTGTCGGCAAGCCAGAACGAACAGGGCAGGAACGTGCCTTCGCCGGGCGGCAGCGCATCGACACGCCGTTGCGGTCGAGTAGCGCAGAACGCATCCGTCGACGACCAGACTCGCGCTCGATGGCATCGACGGTGCCGCGCACGCGCGGATCGTCGGGCGGCAGGAAGCCGACTCTGCGGGAATCAAGAGCAGGCTGGCGTCGAGATACGGCGAGCCGTAGCGACTGCACGAACGTGTTGCGTCGCGCATCGTAAGCCCGCGATCGCATACCTGGGCGTGGATCGCATCGCGCGTCTGCCGTCCAGCGCTCGACCAGGACCATCGAGGCCGAAGCGCCTCCGCATCCTTGACCGCCCGGTCGAACGCGACCCAGGCCATCACCTTGGAATGGGTGAAATGGCGGCGCGGTCCGCGAACTTCCCAGATGCCCTCATCCGGCCGCTGCCAGTTCGACTCCAGGAATTGAAGCAAGGCGACGCTGTATCCTCCACGCTGCCGGCTCCGGCTCCAGGCCAGCTGCACGCGCGAGGTGCAGCGGTATCCATGACTTCGCCATAGACGTCGAGCTGGAACTGCCTGCGACGCGCGCATTGCCCACGCGCACCGGACGCGGCACCGCCATAACCCGGCAGCCAGCCTGATCTCGTATTCGTCGAGCCGCCGCTCTCCGGTCACGCTGTACAGCGTCTGCAGATCCTGGGGAACTCTGCGACGGCACGCAGCAGCCACTCGCGCCAGGCGACCGCCTCATCGTGGTAGCCGGCGAGCAGCAGTGCGTTCAAGCGTGAACGTCGCATCGCGCAGCCAGCAGTACCGGTAGTCCCAGTTGCGCACGCCGCCGCGGTTGCTCCGGCAGCGAAGTCGTGGGCGCCGCAACTATGCCGCCCGTCGGATGCGTAAGTGAGCGCCTTCAGCGTGATCAGCGAGCGCACGACGGCGTCGCGCCAGCGCCCTTGGTAGCGTGCAGCGCCCGACCACTCGACGCCATTCGCGCTCGGTCGCCGCCAGCGCCCGCTCCGGGTCGATGAGCGTGCGCGGGCCGCCTCGTGCAGAAGGACGGTAGCTGAGCGCGAAGGGGACCCGCTCGCCCTCGCTGACGTCGAAACTCGGCCACGGATTTCATGTTTTCGCCGCGGACGGCGATCGGGTGCGCAGCTCCAGCGTGTCCGGCCCCGCGGTCGCAAGCGAGCACGTCACCCGATCGCCGCACCCAAGGCACGATGGAACCGTAGTCGAATCGGATGATGAGCTCCATGCGCATGGCTCACCCGGCCGCTCAGGCCTTCGACGATACGCAGGACATCCCGGCGGTCGTTCCGGACAGCGGCATGCAATCGACGATCGCGCACGGCGCCTTCACGCCGTTTCGAATTCGGTTTCCAGAATCGAGGGTGCCGTCGCGGTACTGGCGCCGGATGCTGCGACGACCGGCGCGGACGGTGCGATCAGCCAGCGGCCGTGCTCGGGTCCGCCCAGCAACGCTGCGAAGCACGCGCCTGAATCGAAGCGCGGAAAGCAAAGCCAGTCGATGGAGCCGTCGCGGCCGACCAACGCCGCGGTGTGGCAGTCGCCGATCAATGCGTAGTCTTCGATGGGAAGTGGCATTGGCACTCCTTTGAAAGCCCACGGCGCGGTCGTGGCTGCGACGAGCGACAACCGCCTCGTCGCCCTGTTCATGTGTCGCGCTGCGGGACGGGTTCCGGCAAAGCTTTCGCCACGTCGACGGCGACGACTGATGCTCCCGCCTGGCGGCGTTGCGATGCCGCCGCCCCTCCATTACGCTTCGCCTCATGGCCAGACGATCCACTGCGCCCGAGCTCGAAATGCAGCCGCTGACCCGCGGCAACTGGAATGATCTCGTCGAGCTCTTCGCGCGTCCGGGCGCATCGATCGCGCCGGGGCTGCTATCTGCATGTGCTATCGCGCGTTCCGGCAAGCATGAGAGTTCCCGCGGGCCTCACCTATTCCGGAGAGTCAAACAAGCGCGCGCTGAAGGCGCTGGTCGACCGCGGCGTCGTGCCGGGCCTCATCGGCTACGAGAAGGTCAGCGCGATCGGATGGGTCTCGCTCGGCCCGCGCGAGGAGTACGCGAAGCTCGCGCGCTCGCCGGTGATGAAGCCGGTCGACGAGAGGCCGCGTGGTGGTCGATCGTCTGCTTTTTCGTGGATGCGCAGGCGCGTCACCGCGGCGTCGCGGAAGCGCTGCTGCAAGGGCGCGACCGCGTGGGCGCGCGAGCGGCGGCGCGACGCTGCTCGAAGCCTATCCCTGCGACAAGCCGGAACGGCGCCGTCGACGACTTCATGTGGTTCGGCGCGAAGACCGATGTTTCGATCGTGCCGGCTTCGCCGAAGTGGCGCGCCGCAAGCCGACGCGGCCGGTGATGCGGAGGACATTGCGCGCCCCGGCTCGCCGCTCGCTCTTGAGCCCGTACACGCCAGACGGCTCGCGGCAGTCGCATCACGCTCACGCGCTGCGGAAATTCGCCATCACCTGCGCGACGATCGCATCGACGAGCTCAGGCTCGTCCCACGGGACGTCGACCGGATACTCGCGCAGATAGCGGCTCGTTCGGATCGCAGCAACCCACTCCAGCGGAGAGTGGACGACGAAGTGTTCCTCGCCGGGATCGAGGTCGGCGCGCGTCGTCGACGGCAGCGCCGTTGACCAGCGGCGAAAGAGCGGCGCCCGGATTGACGCCAGAGCACCGCGCCGCGATGCGTTCCGTGCGTCATACGGCGATTGATCTCCAGCAGATACGCGCTCGCCCGTGTGCGTCGTGGATGACGAACTCCGGGCACGTAGACGCCGCGCTGATCTCGAAGCCCTGCGGCGAGCTTGTCGCCGCCGACATCGCGCCCAGCTCGGGCGACCGGTAGTAGCGCGACGGCGCTCGCGGGGCCCTCGGCGGGTCGGCGGCACCTTTGACTGCTCGCTCATGCCTGGCCGGCCAGAGGAACTCGCCCTTCCAGGCCACCGAGTTGTGATGGTGCACGCGCGATACCGGGCGTGCGCCTGGACCAGAGAGCGTCGCCGATCAGCGCGCGTCGCCGAGGCCCGGGCCATCGGGCTGCGCCGGCGTCGCCGGCGTGCGACGCGCGGCCGCGTGCGCGTTCGGCCGGCACATGCGCGACACCTTGGCCGGCGCGCTCGAGTGGCTTGCGCTTCAGGACGGCGGGATATCCAGCGCGTGCTCGCGAGGCGAACCGTTCGGCGCCGCCGCGCTCCGATATCGACCGCGATACGCCGGCACGCGGAGGCCGAGGCGCTCGCGCAGCGGGGCGAGATCAGCGTCTTGTCGGCGACCTGCGCGGTAATGGGCGGGGCGCGCCGAGCGACTCGACGATCGGCGACGCGAGCTCGAGGCTAACGCAGGAGGACTGGAAATCCCATGTCGGCCGGCGGGTTCAGCGCGAGCGCCTGCATGAGGCGCAGCGCCGTGTCGTCGCAGGGGGCAAGGACGAGGCGGGGCGACGGTGGCCTTGACCATCGCGGCGAACGCATGGACCCAGTGCGCGCGGCGTGGCGCGCTCACGACGCCAGGTGGCCGACCTTGCTCACGAACCGGCTCTTCTCACGGTAGGCGAGTTGCGCCGGGGTCGGCGCAACGGAAACCGGCGAAGCCGACGCCTCGGCGAGGCAGCGGGCCATGCGGGCGGCACTCGCTGCCGTTGGAGTTGCGCAGGCCGGCTGGCGACGAAGAGAAACAGTTGGTGGCCACTTGCGTGCATGCCTAGCGTGGGGTCAGAGCGTTCGGTGATGAGCACGACCGCATCTAGCGCGTCGCCAGAAAACGCAGGATCGCTTGAACGCCGGCCGGGTTCTTGCGCGCTCGGCGCGTGGCGCGCATTGGGAATGACGACGAGGCGCGGACCTCTGGCGCACGCAGCGATGCACGGCCTCGGCGCAGGTGCGCATGTAGCGGCCGTGTGAATTCGCCGCGGCGTCACGGTGAGCGGCGCGCAGCGCTGCTCAGGTCCGCGCAGGACAGCTACCGGGCCCGCGCGGCGGCCGCGACGTGCAAGGCGATGGTCCGGCCGTTGGCCGGGCCGGAAGCCTGGCGCGTCGCCTTCGGCAGATGAGGTCGAACGCGCCGGGCTGGCCGTTGACCGAGTCGAAAAAGAGCGCTTGTCGCGCGGCCAGCTGTGGTCGGCACTCCGCCGCGGCCGCCGCGTCTGCCGGCGAGGCCGTAAAGGCCCTCGTCGCGCAGCGACTGCGCTGCTCGCTCGGGGTCGGTGACGAGCGAGCACGGGTTGGTTCCTGCGGTTCAGCCAGCGACGCACGAGCTCGGGATGCCGCCGTGCGCGGCGATCCGGCGCCACCGTCGCGCCGTACGATTCGCGCGATGACGTATGCCGGTGCGGCCTCGCGACGCGCGCCGGATGAACGCGCAGACCGCGATGTGCGTTTCCTGCGAGTGGTGCTCGCCCGCGTCGAGGCCGGGGCTCGGGCCAGTGGCGCTGGCTGTAGGCGACGTAGCGATGGTCAGCGGGCGATCGGCGCGCGCTGCGGCCCCAGGTGCGGTGGTCGGCGAAGACGCGCCGTTGCGACCTGGGCGACCGGCGCGCCAGCGGCCTGCTCCGTCGTTGCGCAGGCGAACGCCGTCGTTGATCGTGATGTACCGGCAACGATAGGCGTCTTCCGGACCGTGATTCGGTCGTGTTCCGGCAGCATGCAGCCCGGGATTTGCAGGCTGCATCGTAGTCGACGATTCTACACGCTCACCACGCCGGTGCTCGACCTCCACCAGCTCGCTATCGGCGTTCGCCGCCATCAGGATCGCGGTCATTTCGCGATAGCCGCGAGTTCGCGCAAGCTGCAGCGGCGAAGCGCCGCCGCGATCCGGCGAGGTTCACGTTGGCTCCGCGCGTCGACGAGCGCTTCGAGCGTTGCCGTGTGGCGCGCACCTCCGTCGCCCAGGACGATCGATTCGATCAATGCGGTCCAGCCAAGGTTGTTGACGTGATCGAGCGGGGCGCCGGCGCGAATAAGCTCGCGCACGATTTCTGCATGAGCAAGATGCGCCGAGGCAATGAGCGCGGTGCCGTCGTAGCGGCTCGTGACGTTCGCGCACTTCCTCCCAGCTCCAGCGCCGCCTTGAGCGTCGGGAGATCGTTCGCCACGGCGGCGATGGTGACGATGTCGTAGCGATCGCTCTCGAGCGCGTTCGGGTCGGCGCCCGCCGCGACGAGCGCACGCATCGCATTGCGCTCGCCGGCAAACGGCGGCAACGTGCAGCGGCGTGCGTCCGTGGCCGTCGCGCGCGCCCGGATCGGCTCCCGCTTTGGCGAGGCGCGCGGATTTCGGCGGCGTCGCCGCGCGCAGCCGCGGCGAAGAGACCCGTGTAGTCCGCGCGCTTCGGTCGGCCGACGGCGCGATCTGCGCCTGCGCGGACATGCGCTGCGACGAGAGAGCAGCGACGAGCAGCAGCGGACAACGAAAGCGGACGGGCGCATGGCGAAATTCCGATGGCTTCGACGCGAACGATTGTCCCGCAGATCGGATCGATCCGTTCGTCCGCGTCGACTCGCGCCACGATTACCGTCCGGGACCGGACTCCGGTAACATGTTGTTCCCGTGCGGGGCGTTCGAGCCCTCGCGCACCGAAAGCGACTTCGTGACCGGACCTCACTCGCTGGGCGTTTCCGCCTCGCGTTGCAGCCAACGCAGGGCGAGGTCGCGTTCGATCTCAAGACCGACGCTCGACGGCGTCGTCGGCGCTCCGCGCCGAAATTCCCGGACGATGCGTTCACCGCGTCGATACTCGGTACCGATCGCATCGGGCAACGGCGTCGTGATTCGCGACGACGGCCTGATCCTCACCATCGGCTACCTCATCACCGAGGCCGCCATCGGTCTGGCTCACGCGCGGTGACGGCTCGGTCGTCGAAGGCCACCCGCTCGCCTACGATTTCGCGCACGGGCTTCGGCCTCGTCCTCCCGCTCGGGCGGCTCGACGTGCCGATGATCGAGCGTGGCTCCGCTACGGCTCGGTGGCGGAGGACGACGAGCGTATACGTCGTCGGCCACGGCGGACGCGCGCACGCGCTCAAGGCCACCGTATTCGCCAAGCGGGAGTTCGCCGGCTTCTGGGAATATCTCCTCGATACCGCGCTCTTCACGACACCTCCGCATCCGGAGTGGAGCGGGGCGGCGCTGCTCGACGAGCAGGGCCGCCTCATCGGCATCGGCTCGCTCCTGCTGCAGGAGAAAATCGGCGACGATGTCGTCGACGGCAACATGTTCGTTCCCGTCGATCTCATCGAGCCGATGCTGGACGATCTCGTGCGGACCGGCCGGTCTGCCGGACTTGCCGCGGCCGTGGCTCGGCATGTACACGGCGGATCGCGACGGCCGCCTGGTGGTCAACGGCCTCGCGAGCGGCGGCCCGGCTGAGCTCGCCGGGCGTGCACGCGGGCGATCTCGTCGTCGCCGTCGGTTCGGAGCGTCGTCGCGAGCCTCGCCGACCTCTTCCGCGGGATCTGGCGCGCATGGGGCCCGCGGGCACCGAAATTCCGCTCACGCTGGCGCGCGGCGGCGCACCGGTGTACGTCAGGGTTGCGTCGGGCGACCGCAACGATTTCCTGAGGAAGCCGAGCCTGCAATGACTCCGCTCGGCCGAGCGCCGCGTCCTCGATGCCACCTTCGCACGGCCGTCGCGGACTTGCGTTGTTACCGATCCCGCCGGCGCGGAAGCGGGGTGGCATTCATCCCACCGGAGACCTCCGCATGAAGCTCTCACGTCAAATCGCCGCTGCCGGCATCCTGGCGCTCGGCTTCGCCGCGTCCGCGCTCGCGCAGGACAACAAGCTGCGCCTCATCACCTGGGCCGATTACGTGCCCGCCGACGTCGCTCGCGCAGTTCAAGAAGGAGACCGGCATCGACGTCGAGATCACGCTCTCCAACAACGAGGAGATGATCTCGAAGCTGCGCGCGACGGGCGGCGCCGGCTTCGACCTCGCGCAGCCGTCGCAGGACCGCATCGTCGGCCCGCAGCAGGAGTTCGGCATCTACAAGCCGATGGACATGACGAAGATCAAGACCGATCTCTTCATTCCGTCGATGCTCGACGCGACGAAGAAGAACACGACGCTCAAGGGCGCCGGTGTACGGGCTGCCGCACATCTGGGGCACCGACGGCCTCGTCGTCAACACCAAGCTCGCGCAGATGACCGACTACACCGACCTCTGCGACGCCAAGTGCAAGGGCAAGACGAGCATGCGGCTCAAGCGCCCGACGCTGCTCGCGTTCGCGTTCGCGAGCGGCAAGGATCCGTTCGCGCTGCTACAACGATCCCAAGGCCTACGCGGCGCTGATGGACGACGTCGGCAAGAAGCTCTCCGCGTGCAAGGGCAACATCAAGTTCTTCTGGGACAACAAGGACCAGCTCCTGAACGGCGCGCGCACCGGCGAGATCGTCGGCGCGATGATGTGGGACACCGGCGGCTGGAAGCTCAACGGCGAGAATCCCGAGATCCAGTACATCGCGCCGAAGTCGGGCGCGCTCGGCTGGATCGACACGTTCGCGCTGCCGGCGAAGGGCAGGAACGACGCCGCGGCGTACGCGTGGATCAACTTCAACATGCGGCCCGAGATCGCGGCGAAAGTCGCCGCGTCGGCCGGCAACTTCACCGCGTCCAAGGGCGCCGACCAGCTGATGGACGCGAAGCTGAAGGCGCAGTTCGCGAAGAGCTTTCCGGAAGCCGCGCTGAAGAACGTCAAGTGGTATCCGGCCGTGCCGCCGGGCATCGAGGACATCGAAGGCAAGGTGCTCGACCGCGTGAAGGCAGCAAGCTAGGCGCGGTAGCGCCCGCAGACAGCCGTCGAGCAGGCGCTAGTTGCAGCAGGACCTCGAGGTCGACCGGCGTCACGAAGCGCTACGGCGCGCATGTCGCCGTCGATGCGCTGTCGCTCGCCGTCGCGCACGGCAGCTTCTTCTCGATCCTCGGGCCGTCGGGCTGCGGCAAGACGACGCTGCTGCGCATCGTCGCCGGCTTCCTCGCGCCGGACGACGGCGACATCCGGATCGGCGGACGCTCGATGCGCGGCGTGCTGCCCAACCGGCGGCCGGTCAACATGGTGTTCCAGCACCTCGCGCTGTTCCCGATGATGACGCGTCGGCGACAACGTCGGCTACGGCCTCGCGCGGCGCGGTGCCGCGCGCGCCGAGATCGCGAAGCGCGTCGACGGCGATGCTCGAAGCGCGTGGACTCCCCGGCGCGCAGGACAAGCGCGTCGACCAGCTCTCCGGCGGGCAGAAGCAGCGCGTCGCGATCGCGCGGAGCCTCGTGCTCGAGCCCACGCTGCTGCTGCTGGACGAGCCGCTCGGGGCGCTCGACCTGAAGCTGCGCGAGCACATGAAGATCGAGCTGAAGCAGCTGCAGGCCGATTTCGGCACGACGTTCGTCTACATCACGCACGACCAGTCGGAGGCGCTCGTGCTCTCCGATCACGTCGCCGTGATGAACGCCGGGCGCTTCGAGCAGGTCGGCACGCCGCAGGAGCTCTACTATCGGCCGGCGAGCGCCGTTCGTCGCCGGTTTCGTCGGCGCCAACAACCGCGTCGCCGGCAAGGCGGCGCGAGATCGACGCCGGAATCGTCGATGCTGACGACGCGCGAAGGGCTCTGCCGTTCAGTGCGCGGGCGAAGCGGTGCGATCGCCGCCGGCGACCCGGTCGAGGCGTTCGTGCGGCCCGGAGGTGCGTCGATCATCGCGCGCGATGCGAACGAGTTGCCGGCGGCGGCGCAAGCGTTTCTCCGGCCGCGTCGAAAGCCTGCTCTTCGACGGCGCGAACTCGCGCGGTGCTCGTCACGCGAGGAGGCGACGCGGGCCGAGATCAGGATCGCGCTGCCGCAGACCGGGCGCTTCGCCGACCTCAGCGTCGACGAGAAGATCGCGTTCGGTTTCGACGCCGAGCGCGCCGTCTGCTTCGCGCTGTAGGAGCCTGAGGCTCGCGCCTCAGGCCCGAAACGGGGCGCGCGCCGTCCGCTTTGGTGCGGGAGGTGGCGAACTGAGGCGCCAAACCCCGCGGACCGCGCGGTTTCGCCGCCGCGCGCTGGTCGATGGAACGCGTCCGCGGCGCGCTTGTCACTCCACAGCCGCCGACTGTCGGTGATTCTTACAGAAGCGCCTTGCGGCGCGTCGCACAAGGCATCATAAAGTATTGAACCCGCAGAAGTTGCCGACGCGGGTACGGAACTTGCGGCAGTTGGTCTCTGAAACCGGCACCTGGAAGATCCGTCCAGGTTGCCCCGGTAGCGCCTGCGGGCCCCGCGGGCGCTCTACTACATTGCCGATTCCCATGCCCCAGGCCACCAGGAACACGTCGATGGAATCCGCCGCCGATCCGGTGACGCACTACGACAAGATCACGCGCGCGTGGCAATACCTGCTCGGCGAGGACTTTCACTACGGCTACTTCAAGTCGGAAAACGAGCCGCTGACGTCGCCACCAGCAACCTGACGCTGCTGATGGCCGAGAAAGGCCTGATCGGACCCGACGTGGCGGTCCTCGACGTGGGCTGCGGCATCGGAAGCCCGGCCTGCTTTCTGGCGAAGCGATACGGCTGCCGCGTCACGGGCATCACGACGAGCCCCGCAACGGGGTCGAGCACGCGCGGGCCCGTGCCGAAAGAGAAGGTTGCGCGGATCGCGTCTCCTTCCTGCTGCGCGATGGGATGGACAACGGCATGCCCGATGCGTCGTTCGATCGGGTGTGGGTGCTGGAAGCGTCGCACCTGATGCCGCGCAAGGAAGCGCTGTTCGCCGAAGGCGCGCGTGCTGCGGCCCGGCGGCACGATGGTGCTCTGCGACATCATGCCGCGCCGCGAGGTGCCGCGCGAGGAGATCCTGCGCCGCTCGCGGGACTTCCCTGCACCTGCATTACGCGTTCGGACACGCGAAGCTCGAAACGCTCGCCACCTACCGCGGCTATGCGGAAAGGCGCCGGCCTCACGGTGCGGGAGGCCATCGACATCAGCGATCCGATCTTTCCGACGCTGGACCAGTGGCGCCGCAAGCTCGAAGAGAATGCCGACGCAAGTTCGCGCATTGATCGGCGACGAGGTGTGTCGCACACTTCCGCGCGTCGTGCGAAGCGCTCCCGACCCTTTGGAAGGAACGGATCTTCGGCTGGCTGGACTTGTCGCCGCGACCAAGCGATAGCGTGACCCGGCGTCTGTCGACGGCAGCGACCGGACGGTCAGCAGTCGCGCCTTCACGGATCCGGAAGTGTTCGCGCTCGAGCAAGCGACGGTGTTCAGAAGAGCTGGCTGTACGTGGGCACCGCAGCCAGCTCCGGAACAAGGGCGACTTCGTCCAGACGTACGCCGGAACGATTCCGCTCCTGCTCTGCCTCGACGAAGACGGGCAGTTGAACGCGATCGCGAACGTCTGTTCGCACCGCGGCGGCCGCATTCTGCCAGGTCGAATCTGGGAACGCGAGCAAAATTCGTCTCGCCCGTATCACAACTGGACCTACAACAATCGAGGCGATCTCATCATCGTCCCGCGCCAGGCGTCGCCGGGGTTCGACAAGTCGAAGTGGCATCTGCGCAGGGCCGCGCGGGTCTCGACATACCGCGACCTCATCTTCTGCACGTTCGCCGGAAGACGCCGTCTCGCTGGAGGATTACCTCGGCGACATGAAGTGGTACTCGGATCTCCTGCTCAACAGCAGCGCGGCGGGAACGGAAGTCCCGCCGGAACGCATCGCTCGTTCGTCCGCTGCAACTGGAAGATGCCTGCGGAGCAGTTCGGGTCCGACAACTGGCATTTCCAGGGCGTGCACGGACGACGGGCAAGCTTGGCCGGCGCAACGAGAATCCGTTGAGTGCCGACAGCTTTCATGCGTGGACGGCGGAAGGCCACATGCTGATCTGCATCGCGCCGAAGGTCGACGCACCCGCGCCTGCCATACGTTTTACATAGACGAGCTCCGGGAGAAGGGCCTGCTGGAGGAGAAGCAGCATCGCTTGCTTCGATCGACGCTCGTCGTGACGATCTTTCCGAACCTGTCGTTCGTGTATTTCCCCGGCCTGTGCAGCATCTGGCGTCTGGCACCGAAGGCTCCGGGCGAAACCGAGCTCTGGTCGTGGGCGCTCTACAACAAGGATGCGCCCGATGTCATCATAGGACCTGATACGGAAGCAGGCAGACGCGGATGTTCTCGCCCACCCTGGGATGCTCGAGCAGGACGTGACCTCGAGGTCTGGTCGCGTCTCGAAAGCAATCCTCATGGGCATGCGCCCTCCGGACTTTCGTCTCTGCTGCGAGTTCGGCGCGGGCGAGGAGCCGCCCGCGAGGCCGCATCCGGGCAAGACGGCATCGCTGCAATCCGATACGCCGGCCTTCGAGTTCTACAGCCGCTGGGCGGAGGTCTCTGCGGACGCGGACAGGCAATGATCGGGACGACGTCGAGCGGCTGCTCTACCACGAGGCGCACTTGCTCGACTCGGGGATGTTTCACGAGTGGCTGGAAGCCTGCGTAGCGCCGGATCTTCGCTATTGGGCTCCCGTGCAGCGCGGAAGTGTCGAGAAACAGGAGGCAGAGAGCGCGAAGCGCGCAGCGGCTGCCGCTGTTCGACGACGACCAAGGCGAGTCTCGACTCTTCGCGGTGAGCCGGCTTCGACACTCGGTCTCGCCTGGGTGGAGATACCGCCCACGCGGACGCGCCGGTTCATCTCGAACATCCACGCCGAGACCCGATGCCGATGGGGCCGTCCGCGATCGGGTCCAATTTTCATCGTGTTCAGGAGCCGCGGCTTCACCTGGAGCAGTGGCTCGGTCGTCGGGTGCCGGGAGGACCGACGGACGAGATCCGACTTGCCAGTGAGCTCCTGCGAGAGAGCGGAAGATCACGCTCGATCATTGCAGAACACTCGACAACCTGTCGCGTGCTCTCTAGGGAAGTGGCGCATGGGCGTTACAATACGCTGACGGTGTCACGACGACGGGGGCTACAGTGGCCTGCGGCGACCCCTCAATCCCAACTTCAACGAATAGACGGGTACCGTGGCGATGACTGCGAATCGAATTCCTCTGCCGACGCTGCGCGCCGACCTGCGTGCTTTGGTGCACGCGCCGGCGTTCTTCGATTTCTCGCAGAGCGCCGCGACATCTACTTTCCGTTCCTGGGGACGAGCGGCGACGTGCCGATCACGCCGCTGTACGAGTACTTCCCCCGTCGGGTTCAAGACGCTGGAGCGACTCCTCGGCGAGCGCGGCCACGACGTGCGGATCATCAACCTGAGCAGCGTGCTGCTGCGCTTCCTGAAGCTCGACCTCGACGCAGGTGCTGCGGTGCGCGATCGACGCGCCGGTCGATCGGGATCGATCCCCACTGGATGGTCCGTGCAGGGGAGCCTCGCGGTCGCCAAGCGGATCCGCAGCGTCCGCCCGGATCATCAAGGTGCTGTTTCGGCGCGCATCGCACCGACGTTACTACGCCACCGAGTTGATCCGCTACCCGTTCATCGGGACCTGGCGCTGCGGGGGCTACGAGATCGCTGGAGCCGATGGACGCAGCTGCTGGCTCGTGCAGTGAAGGCCGGGCCGCTCCGCCGGAGGGGATCGCGCAACGTCGTGTGGAAGGATCGGCGCCGGGCAACGTGCGCGAGAATCGATTTCTCGCGCAATCCCGCGAACGCACGGATGCGGGATCCGACTGGGCGCAGCAACTCGCGCGAGGCGCACGGCCGAGCGCGTCGATCCCGATCCCCGAAGAAATCCTGTCGACGCAGAACGCCGGCTGCGCCTACAGCTGCGGACTGCAGTGCGGCGGCTCGCGCGAGGCGTTCCGGCGGATCTGCCAAGCAGCACCGGACGATGGCGCGGAAGCCGCTCGGATGAGATCAGCTACGAATTCGAGACGATCCGCAAGATACCGGGCGTCAACAACTACCACTTCTATTCCGTCGGCTCGTACAACGAATCCGCCGCCGGCATGCACAATTTCCTGACCACGTGGGCGAGCTGGTCTCAAGGCGATCAGCTATGAGCAGTTCTTCCTGACGAAGGAGGACATCCTCAAGCACATGGTCCAGGCGAACAAGCGGACCAGCATCACGCTCTCCCCCGAAAGCCACGATCCCACCGTCGCGAAGCTCTCCGGGCGCGGCGTGTACACGAACGAGGAAATGGAGGCCTGGATCGACGCGCGCGCTCGAAAATCGGCATTCACAGCATCGACGTCTGGTACTTTCATCGGCATGCCGGAGCAGAGTCCCGATTCGGTCTTCGAGACCGTCGACTACTGCGCCCACCTGTTGCGCAAGTTCAAGGGCAAGAACGTGAACCCGATGATCTGCCCGATGATCCCGTTCCTCGACCCGGCCTCGACCTTCTTCGAGTTCCCGAGGAGAACGGCTACTCGCGTCGTTCTTCCGTACCGCCGAGGAGCATCGCCGGGGCATGGAGAGCGCGTCGCTCTTGAACCGGATCAACCACGAAATTTTTTGCGGGTGCCACGCCATTCGCCGTCGCGGCCGTTGAACAGCAGCAGCGGCGCGCCGTCGGGCCGGCGCATGACGTGGCGCAGGTAATGGACCTGCGCCTCGCCCAGCGGCGCCTCGACGCCGGCCGCGAGATCGGCCTCGACGAAGAGTCGCGAGACGCTCATGGAGTTCGCCTTGGTCCATGCCCCTGCATGATGCCGCCATGACTGCCGACAGAACAACCGGCTTCACCGACATCGACCGGCAGCACTGGTCGCTGCGCTACCTGCCGCCCTGGGCGCGGCCCTACGGCCGGCTGTCGCGCTGGGACCGGCCGATCGGCATCTGGCTGCTGATGCTGCCCTGCTGGTGGTCGGCGGCGCTGGGCACCGGTGCGGACTGGGGACGCCTGGTCGGCTGGATGGCGCTGTTCGCGCTGGGGGCGCTCGCCATGCGCGGCGCGGGCTGCACCTGGAACGACATCGTCGATCCGCAAGATCGATGCCCAGGTCGAGCGCACGCGCGGCCGGCCGCTGCCGTCGGGCGAGGTGCAAGCTGCGCGATGCGCTCGATCTGGATGGTCCTGCAGTCGCTGGTCGGCGCCGCCATCCTGTTCAAGCTCAACAAGTTCGCCGGCGGCGTGGCGCTCGCTCTCGCTGATCCTGGTCGCGATCTACCCGACGATGAAGCGCCTGACGTCCTGGCCGCAGGTCGTGCTGGGGCTGGCCTTCAGCTGGGGCGCCCTGGTCGGCTACGCCGCGGTGACCGGCACGCTGTCGTGGGCGACGATCGCGCTCTACCTCGGCGGCGTCGCCTGGACGATGGTCTACGACACGATCTACGCCATGCAGGACCAGCGCGACGATGCCGTCATCGGCGTCCGCTCGACGGCCCGGCGCTTTGCCGCGCGCGCCGCGGCGCTGGCTCACGCTGTTCGCCGTGCTGGCGCTCGCGGCCTGGGCGCTGGCCGGCCATCTCGCCGCGCTTCAGACCGCTCTACTTCGCCTTCCTGGCTCGCCATCGCGCTCCACTTCGCCTGGCAGATCGCGTTCCTCAGGCCGCACGACCAGGCCGACTGCCTCAGCGAAGTTCAAGGCCAATGCCTGGCTCGGTGTGCTGCTGACCGCAGGCCGTCATCGCCGGCCATCTGCACTAGACACATGCCGCGCCTGCCTGCCGATCCCGAGGGCTTCATCCGCGCCAACACCGCGCTCGAGGCGCCGGCGATGGTGCCGGAATTCAAGCTGTGGCTCGCCACCGAGTACGTGCCGATCTGGCAGGCGACCGAGGCGTGGCTGGAGGCGCACAACGTCGATCCGCCCTACTGGGCCTTCTGCTGGCCGGGCGGCCAGGCGATCGCCGCGCTATCTGCTCGACAATCCGGCTCTGGTCGAGCGGCAAGCGCGTGATCGACTTCGCCGCGGGCTCCGGCGTGTCTTCGCTGGCGGCGAGGCGTGGCGGGCGCGGCGTCGGTGCGTGGCCAACGACATCGACGCCCTGTCGCTGATCGCCGCCCGCCTCAACGCCGAGGCGAATGACCTCGCCGTTCGAGGTCAGCATCGATGACTGGCTGGCCGGGCCCGACGGCGCGCCCGAAGCCGATGTCGTCATTGCCGGCGACGTCTGTTACGAGCGCGACATGTCGGCCCGCGCGCTCGCCTGGCTGCGCGGCCACGCGCGCCTCGGCCGGCTGCGTCCTGCTCGGCGATCCCGGCCGCAACTATTTCAGCGCCCAGGGCCTCGAGGAGCGCGCGCGCTACGACATCCCGACCTCGCTGCAACTGGAGAACCGAGGTATGCGTGAAACAGTCGTATGGCGGGTGCTGCCTCATTCCTGAGGCAGGCGATTACAATTCCTTCACTGTTCTTTCATACGCGATTGGGCTAAACGACCCGCCAGATGCCGAAGGCAACCATCAAGCCCGCCGACTTCGCGAGCCTCTACGAAGGCTTCACCGCCCCGGTGTCGCGCTTCGACTGCGGCCGCAAGTGCGCGCCGCTGAACGGCGGCGAGCCGGTGTGCTGCTCGACCCAGAACGCCGTGCCGGTGGTGCACAAGGTCGAGTTCGACCTGCTCAAGAGCCGCACCGACCTGTGGTCGAAGTTCAAGCCCTACGACTACGCGACGCGCCAGATCGTGGCCGAGCTGACCAGCGACTGCATGGCCATCCATTGCAAGGGCGCGCGGCATTGCGAGCGCGACAACCGCACGATCGCCTGCCGCGGCTTCCCCTTCTATCCCTACCTGACGCGCGAGCGGCAGTTCGTCGGCGTCGGCACCTACTGGGTGTTCGAGGACCGCTGCTGGATGATGTCGAACCTCGAGATCGTCGACCGCGCCTTCGTCGAGCAGTTCATCGCCACCTACGAGGCGCTGTTCATCAAGGACAACAGCGAGTTCACGACCTACGTCGATTTCTCGCGCCTCGGCGCGGCGCGTCTATTCGCGCTGGAAGCGCGAGATCCCGCTGCTCGGCCGCCAGGGCGAGCTTCTGATCGTCGAGCCCTCGACCGGCGCGATCCGCCCCGGCCGCAAGAAGGACTTCCCAAGGTCGCGCCCTTCAGCTCCGAAAAGGAGTATCGTGAGGCGGTGAAGGAAGCTGGCGGCGAGGTGCCCAAGGAAGGTCTGCGCGCCGCCTGAGCTCTCCCAACGGGAGGCTGACCATGCGCCGATCGACTCCTGTCATCCTGCTGCTGTCACTGCTGGCGCTGCCGGCCTGCGCCGAGGAAATCGGCTCGGTCGGCTACCGCTTCAAGTGGCTGGGCCCGAACGACAAGATCGTCATCGAGGCGCTTCGACGATCCCGAGGTGCCGGGCGTCACCTGCTACATGTCGCACGCGCGCACCGGCGGCATCAAAGGCGCCATCGGCCTGGCCGAGGATCCCGGCGAGGCCTCGATCGCCTGCCGCCAGGTCGGCGCCGATCGACGAGGCCAAGCTCGCGCAGCTCAGAAGCCCGCACGAGGTGTTCAGCGAACGCGCCTCGCTGATCTTCAAGTCGACCCAGGTGACGCGCTTCTGGGACGCCAAGCGCCGCGCCCTGGTCTATCTCGTCTACACCGACCGCATCATCGAAGGCAGCCCGCGCAACTCGATCAGCGTCGTGCCGCTCGCGGCTTTCGCTAGCGGTAGAGGAAGGTCCCCAGCAGCACCCAGCGCGCGGCGTCGGTGCGGCCACGGCTTGGCAACGAGCGGCGTGGTGTAGTGCCAGAACGGCAGGCGGTAGGCCGTCACCGCGGCAGGCCTGGCGACCGACACGATCTCGCTGAAATGGCCGGCGCGGCTGTAGACCAGCCATTGATGCGCGACGCCCGGCGAGCAGAGGCTGAGATGCAGGTCGATATAGCCGCCGCCGCGCGTCCTTGTTCTCGGGATGATGGTCGTTGTGCGGGCCGGCATAGTCGCCCGGCCCGTAGCGCAGCACCTGCAGGCCCCAGCCCGACGGCGAGCTTGCGGCCGGCCAGCGCCTCGGCGAAGGCGCGGAACGACGCCGAGCGCATCATGCGCACCAGCCCGATCCGCTCTGCCGCCTTCACGCCGGGCTCGCGCCGGCTCTCGAAATAGATCGTGTGCGCGCGGCTGGTCTTGGGCAGGCGTCTCGCCGTAGTCGCTCGCGCATCGCCGAGATGCTCTCGGGCGGGATCGGCCGCTCCATCAGTTCGAGCTTGTCGACCAGCGACGGCTTCCAGCGCGCGGCGCACGCGCTCGGCCTTGGCTGCGATCCAGGAGATCGTCGCGCGCCAGGAAACGCGTCCGGGGATTGGCCGAGCGCGCCGCACAGCGCATGCGTGCCGGCCAGCACCCGCTTTCCTGAGGCGCTCAGCAGATCCTCGAACTCCGCCGGACCGAGGCGGATCGCGTTTGATCTCATGCGCTCGCCACTCTAAAGGACAACCCCAGGATGCCATACGCCTCGCTCCGGGATTTCATCGCCCGGCTGGAACAAAGCGGCCGGCTGGTGCGCGTGACGGCGCCGGTGTCGCCGCATCTCGAGATGACCGAGATCCAGACCCGCCTGCTGGCCGAGAAGGGCCCGGCGGTGCTGTTCGAGAACGTCGTGCGTGCCGACGGCACGCGCTCCGACATGCCGGTGCTGGTCAATCTCTTCGGCACGGTCGAGCGCGTCGCCTGGGGCATGGACCGCGAGCCCGCACGAGCTGCGCGAGCGTCGGCGAGACCCTGGCCTTCCTGCGCCAGCCCGAGCCGCCCGGCGGCTGGCGCGAGGCGCTCGACATGCTGCCCATGCTGCGCACCGTGATGGCGATGAAGCCGCAGCACGGTGGGTCGGCGCGCCGTGCCAGGAGATCGTGCTGACGGGCGACGACATCGATCTCGGCAGGCTGCCGGTCCAGACCTGCTGGCCGGGCGAGCCGGCGCCGCTCATCACCTGGCCGCTGATCGTCACCCAGGGGCCCAATCGCCAGAGGGCGACAAGCAGGACAGTTTCAATCTCGGCATCTATCGCCTGCAGGTGACGGGCCGGAACACCGACCCTGATGCGCTGGCTGAAGCATCGCGGCGGCGCGCAGCATCACCAGCGCTGGAAGGGCGCGCGGCAAGCGCGAGCCGCTGCCGGTCGCCGCGGTGATCGGCGCCGATCCCGGCACCATCCTGGCGGCCGTGACGCCGGTGCCCGACACGCTGTCGGAGTATCAGTTCGCCGGGCTGCTGCGCGGCAAGAAGGTCGAGCTGGTCGACTGCAAGACCGTGCCGCTGAAGGTGCCGGCCGAGGCCGAGATCGTGCTCGAGGGCCATGTCAGCCTCGACGACTATGGCGACGAGGGCCCTACGGCGATCACACCGGCTACTACAACAGCGTCGAGAAGTTCCCGGTGTTCACCGTTGAGCGCCATCACCATGCGGCAGCAATCCGATCTATCTCTCGACCTTCACCGGCCGGCCGCCCGACGAGCCGTCGGTGCTGGGCGAGGCGCTGAACGAGGTGTTCATCCCGCTGCTTCCAGCAGCAGTTCCCGGAGATCGTCGATTTCTGGCTGCCGCCCGAAGGCTGCAGCTATCGCATCGCCGTGGTGTCGATGAAGAAGGCCTACGCCGGCCACGCCAAGCGGGTGATGATGGGCGTGTGGAGCTACCTGCGGCAGTTCATGTACACCAAGTGGGTGATCGTGGTGGACGCCGACATCGATGCGCGCAACTGGAAGGACGTGATGTGGGCGGTCTCCACGCGCATGGACCCGGCGCGCGACATCACCGTGATCGAGAACACGCCGATCGACTATCTCGACTTCGCCTAGCCCGGTGTCGGGCCTCGGCTCGCAAGATCGGCCTCGACGCCACCGACAAGTTCCCCGGCGAGACCAACCGCGAGTGGGGCCGCCAGATCCGCATGGACCAGGCGGTGGTCGACAAGGTCGACGCGATGTGGAGCGAGCTCGGACTGCCGGGAAGCGGCAAGAAGATCTGGCGCTAGGGCGCGTCCCGTGTGCCGCCTGCAAGCGCTGGCGCAGGTGGCCAGGAGTTCCGGTCTGCGGGAATTTCCGGTAGTGCGGTAGTCGTCTTTGACGTCGAGGCGGTGACAGCCGCGCAAGATAATTATCGGTATTTCCGGCATTTGGGCCGGTCGTGTCGTCGAGCTGCCGGAGGCGTGAACATGAGGCCTATCCTTCTGTCGGAGGGACAGAAGAGATAGCAGAGACTTAAGTATAAATCAAGTAAAATTAATCAATACTTAATACCTCGATGTCAGCCCCGCATGCCCGGCAGCACGTGGCGCGACGACGAGCTGGCGGCTTACCGCGGCGTCCTCCGCCGAGGCGCCGCGCGTGCCGCCGCTGATCGCCACCTTGTCGAGGCCGAGCGCCGCGAGCGAGCGCAGGCGCTCGATGCAGCGTTCCGGGCGGGCCGACGATGGCGAAGCGGTCGATGAAATCGTCGGTCAGCGTGCCGGCCTGGCGGGAATCGCCGCGCGTGTGGGCGCGCATGTCGTAGTTGCTGCGCAGCGCCTCGAGCACGGCGCGGTCGCCCGCCGACACCGGCCCGTTGGCCTTGCCGTGCATCACCGAGAAGCGCGCGAAGGTGGTGAGCCCGCCGCGCACCAGGCCGCGCGCCGCCGTCCATGTCGGTGTGGCAGCCGAGGTTGACGTAGGCGCCGAAGGCGATGCCGTCGGGATCGAGGCCGGCGTCCTTGCGGGTCTGCCGCGCCAGCGCGATGCCCCAGCGCCAGTCGCTCGACATCGGCGCCCAGGGTGAACATCACCCGCTCGGCATGCAGCGCCGCCATGGCGATGACCTTGGGACCGCTGGCGGCGACCTCGACCGGCACCTTGGCGCCGCCGGCGATCCAGGCGATGCGGCTCGCCGGCGGCGCGTCGTGCAGTTCCAGCTCCGACATCGGCGGCGCGCACGTCGTGCGGGATGTCGATCTCGTCGAAGCTCACCGCCTCGCCGCGCGAGGTAGGCCTGCAGCTGCCGCAGGTAGCGCTCGAACTGCGCCAGCCGGGCCGGCGCGCCGGCCGAGATGGGCGAGCGCGGAATCGCCGCGCGGCCGATGCCGAGCACGGCGCGGCCGTTCGAGACGCGATTGACGCTGGTGATCGCCGTCGCGGTCGCCGCCGCGTGGCGGGTGACCGAGTTGGTCACGCCGGTGCCGAGGCCGATCCGCGTCGTGGCGGTCGCCGCCAAGCGCGAGCGAGACATAGGGATCGCCGGAGAGATTCTGCGAATCGACCACCAGCATGCCGTCCCAACCGGCGGCCTCGATCTCCTGCGCGGTGCGGGCGCTGCTGCGCGCCGAAGCGACGCCGGTGGTCCACAGTTGCACGTTCTGTCCTCCGCTCAGTCTTGCTGTATGAGTTCAACGATCGCACGATTTGCCGCTGCGCGGCGCGTCCTCAATGTAAACTCCTTAACATGAGTTGGAAACGTCGAGCCGAGCGCGCCTATCACCACGGCAATCTGCGCGAGGCGCTGATCCAGGCCGCGCGCGAGCTGATCAAGGAGAAGGGCCCGGCGGGCTTCACCTTCGCCGACGCCGCGCGCTCGGCCGGCGTCAGCGCGGCGGCGCCCTATCGCCACTTCCGCGACCGCGAGGCGCTGCTGGCCGACGTGGCGCGCGAGGGCTTCCGGCGCTTCGAGGCGATGCTCTCGACCGGCTGGGCCGACGGCAAGCCCGATGCGCTCACCGCCTTCAACAATGTCGGCCGGGCCTATCTCGCCTTCGCGCGCGCCGAGCCCGCCTACTACGCCGCGATGTTCGAGATCGGGCCTGCCGCCCGACCTCAACGCCGAGCTGCGCGCCGCGGCCGATCGCGCCTTCGCCGTGCTGCGCGCCGCCGCCGAGCCGCTGGTGGCCATGCTGCCCGCCGGCCAAGCGGCCGCCGGCGCTGATGATGAGCCTGCATGTCTGGTCGATGGCGCACGGCATCGCCTCGCTGTTCGGCCGCGGCGATGCCGGCCGGCGGACGCTGCCCATGACGGCCGAGGAACTGCTCGAGATCGGCAATGCTCATCTACCTGCAGGGCTGGGTTTTCCCCAAAAGCCTGACGGGGCCCTTGACTCTCCGGGGCGGAATGCCCAATGTAAATGTCGTTAACATTTACATCGTTAACGCTGACAGAGGAGCCCACCATGACGGGCCTGATGGAAAGACTGGACGACATCCCCCGGCCCGCCTGGATCGCCCTGGTGGTCGCTGAGCTTCATCGTGTTCTGGCCGATCGGCCTCGCCCTTCTCATCTACCTGAAATGGAGTGGACGCATGTTTTGCTCGAGGCATGGCCGCTACGGCCACTGGTATGGACCCGACGGCGCGCTGAAGGCCGCGAAGCGCGCGACGAGTTCCGCGCCTGGCGCCGCCGCCATCGCTGGGGCCGCACGCCGGCAGCGGCAACGTCGCCTTCGACGAGTATCGCGAGGAGACGCTGCGCAAGCTCGACGAGGAGCAGCGCGAGTTCCGCGACTTCCTCGACCGGCTGCGCGCCGCCAAGGACCGCGCCGAGTTCGACGAGTTCATGAACGAGCGGCGCAACCGCCCGCCTGCCACCGAGCCGCCGCCGGCCGCATCCCCGCAGCCTAACGTCCGGCTGCTTCCAGCCCCTCCCCGTCGACAGACGGGAGGGTTTGCAGCTGTCAGTAGTCCAGTTTCATCGGCAGTCTGTGCTCGACCGCCCGCCGGGCGAGGTCCAGCAGCACCGCGAAAGGCGTAGCGCGCGCATGAGCTCGAGCGGCGCGTCGTCGGCCGCCGGCTCGCGGCCCCAGCCCGCCACGACGGCGGCGTCCGCCTTCCAGGTCGCGCGCGTTCAGATCGTCGAGCTGGCGACGCAGCGTCGCGGTCGAGCCGACCACCACCCGCCTGCCCGTCGATATCCTCGCCTTCGAAGGTGAACTCGAAAGGGCTGGGCAGCCACAACTCGACATTGCGCACGAGGTGAGAGTAGCGCGAGCGGAAGCCCGCGGCGTTGCTGCGCATCAGGGCGGGATCGTTGTCCCATTCCTCGGGCAGGCTGGCGGGCCGGCGCAGCGCCGGATGCTCGGCATAGGCCGCCCACAGGACCAGCGAACCGAAACCGTCCCAGCCCGGGCCGGCCGGTGAAATAGGGCGCCTCCATCGTCTCGTCCCAGTCGAGCGGCAGCGCGATCCTGCTGCCGAGCGACTCGCTCGAGCGCCGAGCGCCAGGCCAGGACCGCCGGATGGATCCGTCTGCGGGTCCTTCACGACGGTCGGCCGAGCCCGCCGGGACGCACCGATCTGGTACTGCACGCCCGCGCTCGCGCGCCGTCTTCTCGGCGACTGTTCTCCCACTCGCCGGCATAGTACCGCGTGAGCGACCCGACATAGACGTCGAGAGCCATGAACGTGGGGTCCTTTATTGTGCGATGGGCGCGTCCGCGCCTCTGCCACTATGCAGTTGTTCTAAGGATGCATTTTATCCCGCGCCACGAATCGAATGCAAACATCTAATTGAGCAAAACGCCAGATCACAACTCCGTTACGGGTTATAGTGGCATCATGGCCGGAGCCGTCCACGCTGTCGCGCCGACGCCCCGGCGCATTCCTCGCCGCCGCGCCGATGGCATTCGCGGCCGCTCGCCGCACTGGTCGCGCAAGGGCGCGGCCTGGTCGATGGCGACCGAATATCCGGCGACGACCGTGTCGGGCGAAGGCCATCGCCTTCTTCGCCGACAAACCGGCTTTGGCGAAAGAGAGTTCCGGCCGGCTGACGATCGACGCCGGCCTACGATGCGCCGGGCGGGCTGCAAATCCGCCGGCATCGTCGCGGCCATCCGCGAGCGGCCAGCTCGCCGCAGGCGATTCCCTTCCGCCGGTGCGCTGGGCCGCCTCGACCCGCTTCATTCGCTGCTCTCCTCGCTGCCGTTCGTGGCGGTGGGCCCGGCCGAGCGCGCCGCCTGCTCTCGACGCCGCCCGCGGCCTCTACGCCAACCGCTTCGCCGCGCGAGAAGCGGCGCCTGCTCCTACGCGACGCCCTGGCCGGCGAGCGGGCTGTGGGCCTGAAGAAGCCGATCCGTGGCGCCGGCCGACCTCGCGGGCCTGCCGCTGCGCGCATTCTGCGACGCCACCGGAGTTCGCGCTGTTTGCCGCGGCCGGCGCGCGCGTCCGTCGAACCTCTCCTTCGCCGACGTCGATGCCGCGCATCGTCGACAGCTCGATCCGGGCACGGTGCTGTCGTCGGGCGACGGCGGCGCGGGCCGGAAACTGTGGGAGCTACCTGCCCTACTTCACCGAGATCGGCTACGCCATGCCCGCTGTCCTTCGGCTTTTTACGCTTTCGCTGCCAGGCGCCCTACGACGGTCTGCCGGCCGACCTGCGAGGGCGGCGTCGATCGCGCGGCGCCGAGAGCCGGCGCAGGCCTGGCTGTGGGAGCTGCTGACGCGCCGCATCGAGCAGACCCATGCGCGGCTCGAGGCCAGCAAAGGTCACGATCGTGGCCACCCGACAAGGTGAGCCCCGAGCGTTGCGCGCCGCGCTTCGTGCAGGCCGCGTCCGGCGCCATCGAGAGGCTGGAGCAGCAGGCCGGACCAGAGGCGGCCGCCGTGCTCGACGCGCAGCGGCGCTAGAATTGATCCTGAAAGCCGGATCTTCAGTCAGCCTCCCCGGCGTAGCGGGGGAGGTGGCCGGCGCCGGACGCCGGAGGAAAAGCCGCAGTCGAGTAACCTGCAAATTTCAGATCTGAAGTCTTCGAGATCGTCTGTGCGGCCCTGACCCCTCCGCCCCCTGCTGGGGCACCTCCCCGTATGACGAGGGGGAGGACGAAGGTCGCAAATCGGCGCGCCGGCTCTTCATCCTATTGCGGCTCGATGTTCAGGCTCTTGATCAGGTCGATCCAGATCGGGCCCTCCTGCGCACCACCTTCTCGAAGTAGCCATGCTTTCGCGCGCGGCCTCGTCGATGCCGAAGGTGTCGAGGATCTTCTGGATGCGCTCGGTCTTGCCGCCCTCGACCATCATGTCGGAGAGCTTGCGCACGATCTCCGCTGGCATGCCGGCCGGCCCGACCAGGCCGATGCAGCCGCGCACCTGGAAGGCCATGCTCGGTGACGCCCTGCTCGTAGAAGGTCGGCGACGTCCGGCAGCTTCTTCATGCGCATCCTCGGTCGGCACGGCGATCGGCCGGCCGCTGCCGGTCTGCAGCACGCTCGCCGCGGCGGCGATAGCTGCCGCTGCCGCCCTGCACCGCGCCCGAGGCGACGTCGCTGCCACATCGGCGCCTCGCCGCGATAGTGCACGGCCTCCATCGCCAGCCCGTAGTGGCGGTTCAGCGCCTCGACCGACGACATGGCTGTAGGAGCCGGCGCCGTAGGTGCCGAGCGCTCACCTTGTTGTTGCGCGCGTAGTCGGCGAACTCCTCGAGGTTCTTCGGCCGGCACGTTCTTGCTGACGATGGTCGGCAGGTGGCCGGCGTTCATCCACGAGATCGGCACGAAGTCCTTGTCGGGGTCGTAGGGCAGCTTCTTGAACAGCACCTTGTTCATGATCATCGTGGTCGAGATCGTCCACATCAGCGTGTAGCCGTCGGGCGCGCGCGCTCTTCACCTGCTCGGCGGCGATGGCGCCGCTGGCGCCCGCCTTGTTCTCGACGATGCACCGGCTGGCCGGTCTTCTGCGAGATGTAGCTCGCCATAGGCGCGCGCGAAGATGTCGGTCAGGCCGCCGGCCGGATAGCCGCAGATGATCCGGATCGGCTTGCTGGGCCAGGCTCCTGCGCGATGGCCGGGCGCCGGCAAGCGCCGCGCCGCCGCGGCAGCGAGCCATAGCGCAGCACCTCGCGCCGCGACGGACGCACGATCATGTAGTCCTCCCTGCGGCGCGATCTTTTGACGGTCTAGGCCGTCTTGGTCGCGCCTCAGGTCAGCATGGCGTCCCGACTTCGGCGGCCGTAAAGCGGCTGCGCCAGCTCACTGCGGCTCGATGTTCAGGCTCTTGATGACGTCGAGCCAGACCGGCCCTTCCTCGTCGAGCACCTTCTTGAAATAGGCGCGGTCGCGCGCGCCTCGTCGATGCCGAAGGTGTCGATGATCTTCTGGATGCGCTCGGTCTTGCCGCCCTCGACCATCAGGTCGGAGAGCTTCTGCACGATCTCCTCCGGCGTGCCGGCCGGCGCCGACGCAGCCGACCCAGCCGCGCACCTGGAAGGCCTTCTCGGTCAGGCCCTGCTCGTAGAAGGTCGGCGACGTCCGGCAGCTTCTTCATGCGCTCCATGCGTCGGCACGGCGATCGGCCGGCCCGCGCCCGTCTGCAGCACGGCAGCTAGCCGAGGCGTAGCTGCCGCTCGCCGCCTGGACGGCGCCGGAGGCCACGTCCTGCCACATCAGCGCCTTCGCCGCGGTAGTGCACCGCCTCCATCTTGAGCCCGTAGTGGCTGGTTGAGCGTCTCGGCCACGACATGGGCGTAGGAGCCGGCGCCGTAGGTGGCGAGCGACACCTTGCGGTCGCGCGCCCAGGCGGCGAACTCCGCGATGTTCTTCGCCGGCACGTCCTTGTTGATGATCGGTCGGCAGGTGGCCGGTGTTGAACCAGGCGACCAGCGCGAAGTCCTTGTCCGGATCGTAGGGCAGCTTCTTGAACAGCACCTTGTTCTGAACCATCGTCGTCGAGTTGGTGAACATCAGCGTGTAGCCGTCGGGCGCGGCCGCCTTCACCATGCTCGGCGCCGATCGCGCCCGCCGCGCCCGGCCTTGTTCTCGACCACCACCGGCTGGCCGGTCTTCTGCGACGACGTACTCGCCGTAGGCGCGGGCGAAGACGTCGGTCAGCCCGCCCGGCGGATAGGTGCAGACGATGCTGGATCGGCCTGCTGGGCCATGGCCTGCGCGATGGCCGGCGCCGGCAGCGACCGCGATGCCGCAGCCGCGCCATAGCGCAGCACGTCGCGCCGCGTCGGGCGGACGATCATCGTTGCCTCCCGCGACGTCACGTCCCGGCAGCGTCCAGGGCGCGTCCGCTGTGACGGTCGTCTACGCTGTCTTGGTCGCGCCCGATTTCAGCATGGCGTCGATTTCGGCGCCGGTAAAGCCGGCCTCGCGCAGCACCTCGACGCTGTGCTCGCCGAGCCGCGGCTGCAGGCGCGTGATCTCGGGCTTGGTCTTGCTGAAGCGCGGCGGGATGTCGGGCATGCGCAGCTTGCCCTCGGTCGGGTGCTCGACTTCCTTCCAGAAGCCGGTGGCCTCGAGCTGCGGGTCGACGAACAGGTCGTCCAGCGTGTTGACCGGCCCGTGCGGCACGTTGGAGGTCTTGAGCAGCTCGACCCACTCGGCGTTGGTGCGCGTGGCGCAGAGTCTCGGCCAGGGTCGGCGTAGTAGTGCTCGACGTTCTTGAGGCGATTGGCGAGCGAGGTGAAGCGCGGATCGCTCGGCGAGGTCGTCGGCCGGCCGACCAGGCCGCAGAACTCCTTCCAGTGGCCGTCGGTGTAGGGCAGCAGCGCGAAGTAGCCGTCCTTGGAGGGATAGGGCCGCCGCTCCTTGTTGAGCACGCGCTTGTAGCCCGCGGTCTCGAGCGCCGGCCTGAAGGTCTCGCCGTAGAGATGCTCGACCATGACGAAGGAGACCAGCGTCTCGATACATCGGCACTCTCGACCGCCTGGCCCTTGCCGGTGCGTCTCGCGCGCGAACAGCGCGGCGAGCAGCGCCGAGACCACGCCGTTGGAGCTGGTCTTGTCGGCGACGATGGTCGGCAGGAAGCGCGGCTGGCCCGCCACGACGCTCTGCAGCGACGGCGAGGCCCGAGCCCGCCTGGATGATGTCGTCGTAGGCGGCCTTGGCGCCCATCGGCCCGGCCGGCGCGGTAGCCGTAGGTCGCGAGATAGACCGAGCCGCGGATTGATCTTCTCGAACGCCTCGTATTCCACGCCGAGCCGCTTGGCGCGGCTCGGGCCGGTAATTGTGCATCAGCACGTCGGCGGTCTCGGCGAGCTTGAACAGCGCCTTGCGGCCGGCGTCCTGCTTGAGGTCGAGCACGATCGAGCGCTTGGAGCGATTGCAGCCGAGATAGAAGGCGGCCATGCCGGGATTGCGCGCCGGCCCGAGCTGGCGCGTGGTGTCGCCTTCGGGCGGCTCGATCTTGATCACGTCGGCGCCGAGATCGCCCAGCTGCTGGGCCGCCCACGGCCCCAGCACGACCGTCGTGCAATCGAGAATCCTGACGCCGTCCAACGGACCCGCCATCGACGTTACCTCCCCAATGCTTTCTCCCGGACTACCACAAACTGGTCACCGAGCGTGCGCGAAACATGACAGGCAAGCTTTCTTACAGCCGCCGCAATGCAGAAGCGATTTTCGCAGACGTTGTGGCGGCGTGGAGGCTCAGGTGCTCGAAGAGTCAAACAAGCCGCGAAGCGCGGTCAACTGGGGCGTGCCTCACCGCCGCTGCCGTGGCGACCGACTCTGGTGGGCGCAGCGGTCGCCCGTGCCGACGACGATGATCGTCATTGGAAACGGAAACGGCACCATCATTCCCCGCCGCACTACGTCGCCGCGCCGCCTGTGGCCTACTACGCGCCGCGACCGATCGTCTATGCGCCCCCGCCGATCGTCTATTATCCGGCGGCCGATGGCCTGCGCACCGGCCTATGGTCCGCCGGTCCGTCAATTTCGGCCTTACCGTGCCGCTGCGTTAGCGGGCGATCACCGATCGGTCACAAGGCACCCCGTCCAGACCTCGCCAGCGACCCACAAACTCCTCCGTGCCGTCACAATCCGACACGTACCCCTGTCTGTTGGGACGACAGCAAATTGTCATCCCGTGTTGTCACAGGAGGCTGCAATGCGTGGACTTGTGCGGAAGACCATCCTGGCCGCCGCGATCGCGGGTTCCGGTATCTTCCGTTGCGATGGGTGCCCAGGCGCACGACGACGATCATTGGCGCGACGAGCGTTGGCGCCGCGAACACCGCCACCACTCGAAGAGCGCGAACGCTGGCGCCACGAGCCGCCGCGGCGCGTCGTCTACGAGCGCGCGCCCGTGGTCTACCAACGTGCCCCGGTCTTCGTGCAGCCGGCGCCGGTCATGATGGCGCCGGCCTACCCGCAGCCGGTCGATCCGAGCCTGAACTTCAACTTCACCATCCCGCTGCGCTGACATTTCACAGCTTCGAGACCCGCCGGACGGACCTTCCGTCCGGCGGGTTGACTCCTGCCGGCAGGGCCCTATTCTGGCGCCCATGCTGCGACTGACGACGCTTCGACTTATTGGCTGATCCGCCGCCCCGCGGACTCGGGAGGGGCCCTGCGGATCGCTTGTCGTTCGTCTCATCCTTCCACCAGTCGCCGCCCACCCTTCCGTTTCCATCGCAGTGTTTTGCCAAAGGCCTATACGGCCGTGCGCGGCGCGAGAGTCTTTCGATGTCACCCCAGAAACCCATGATGCCGACCGCGGGCGAGAAGTACGTTGCCTTCAAGCCCATCCCGATCTGCCGACCGACAATGGCCTTACAGCGGTCATCACCAAGCCGCCGATCTGGTGCGCGGTCGACCTGCGCGACGGCAACCAGGCGCTGATCGAGCCGATGGATTCCGACCGCAAGACGCGCATGTTCAAGCTGCTCGTGCCAGATGGGCTTCAAGGAGATCGAGGTCGGCTTCCCGGCGGCGTCGGAGACCGACTTCGACTTCGTGCGCGAGCTGATCGAGAGAAGACTGATCCCCGACGACGTCACCATCCAGGTGCTGACGCAGTGCGCGGCCGGAGCTGATCGAGCGCACCTTCGAGGCCTGCCGCGGCGCCAAGCGCGCCATCGTCCATCTCTACAACTCGACCTCGACCCTGCAGCGCCGCGTCGTGTTCGGCATGGACTACAGCGGCATCATCGACATCGCCGTGTCGGCCGCCAAGCTGGTGCAAGCAGCTGGCCGACGCCGATCCCAGCACCGAGTGGGTGTTCGAGTATTCGCCGGAGAGCTTCACCGGCACCGAGCTCGAGTTCGCGCGCGACATCTGCGCCGCGGTCGGCGACGTCTGCAAGCCGACGCCGCAGAAGAAGATGATCATCAACCTGCCGGCGACGGTCGAGATGGCCTCGGCCAACATCTATGCCGACCAGATCGAATGGTGCCACCGCAACTTCAAGTACCGCGATCTGATCGATGCTCAGCCTGCATCCGCACAACGACCGCGGCACCGGCGTGGCGGCGGCCGAGCTCGGCTACATGGCCGGCGCCGACCGCATCGAGGGCTGCCTGTTCGGCAACGGCGAGCGCACCGGCAACGTCGACCTGGTGACCCTGGGCTCAACATGTTCACCCAGGGCGTCGATCCGGAGATCGACTTCTCCAACATCAACGAGATCCGCCAGACGGTCGAATACTGCAACCAGCTGCCGGTCCATCCGCGCCATCCCTATGGCGGCGACCTGGTGTTCACCGCCTTCTCGGGCTCGCACCAGGACGCCATCAACAAGGGCTTCAAGGCGCTGCAGGCGTCGAACAGCAAGGTCTGGGAGGTGCCCTACCTGCCGATCGATCCGGCCGATCTCGGCCGCAGCTACGAGGCGATCATCCGCATCAACAGCCAGTCGGGCAAAGGCGGCATCGCCTACATCCTGAAGACCGACTACGGCATCGACATGCCGCGTCTTCTCCAGGTCGAGTTCTCCAAGCTGATCCAGCAGATCGCCGACGAGACCGGCAAGGAGATCCATGCCGGCGCTGATCTGGGACACCTTCCGCAAGGAGTATCTCGAGAACGCGCACGCCGGTCGACTTCGTCAGCCACACCACGGTGCCCGAGCCCGGCCATCCCGACGTGCGTCTTCTCGACGCCAAGGTGACGTTCAACGGCAAGGAACAGAAGATCAGCGGCCGCGGCAACGGGCCGATCGCGGGCTATGTCGACGCGCTCGGCAGGAACTGCGGCGTCGGCATCAAGGTGCGCGACTATCACCAGCACGCCACCGGCGCCGGATCCGGACGCGCAGGCGGTCAGCTTCATCGAGGCCGAGACCAAGCGACAGGCGCGTGCCTGTGGGGCGTCGGCATGGATTCCAACATCGTGACGGCTTCGCTCAAGGCGGTGACGTCGGCCGCCAACCGCGCGGTCGCCGCCAGATAGCGATACCGTCGCACGACGGCGTTCTCTACGATCACGGGCGGGCGAGATGCCCGCCCGTTCATCGTCTGGAGATACAGCCCATGTCCTTCTTCCAACCCAAGACGCCCTCCGCATACCTGCTCATCGGCATCGCCATCGGTGCTGTCGGCGGCGCCTGCGCCGCCGGCGCCAATCAGCCCCACATGCAGGCGGCATTGAACTCGCTGCAGGCGGCCCGGGCAGAGCTGGTACAGGCCTGCACCGGACAAGGGGGCTATCGCGCGCGCGCGATCACACGTACCGAAGAAGCGATCAACGAGACCGAGCGGGGCATCAGATACCCGGCGACTGAGCCGTGCGGCCATCGGCGTCGAGTAACCACCCGGCATCGCCTACGCCGGCAACTGACGCGCGCCGCAAGCGATCAGGCTGAACTCAAAGACGCCAAATAGCGATACCGTCGCCGCATGGCGAGGCTCTGGACTCACGAACGGGCGGAATACCCGCCTGTTCAGCGTCTGGAGGATCGCCTCAATGCCTCGCTTCTTTCCCAAGTCGCCTGCCGCCATCCTGCTGATCAGCGTCACCGCCGGCGCGATCGTCGGTGCCTGCGTCGCAATGGCCGCCCAGCCCAACATGCGAGGCGGCACTGGGCTCGCTGCAGGCGGCGCGCGCCGAGCTGGTCGAAGGCCACGCCCAACAAGGGCGGCCATCGCGAACGCGCGCCATCAGCTTCGTCGACAGCGCGATCGGCGAGACCAGGGCCGGCATCAGCTACGCCGGCCCCTGAGCCGCGCTGCGACCTCGACGGGACGGCCGGTTAGCGCGTAGAACGGCGTCATGGCCAAATCGAAAAAGACCAGCCCGCAGAAGTCCGCGCGGAAGTCTCCGCCCGGAAGCGTCCGGCGAGCGCGCCGGACGCCAACCTGCTCGCCGACCTGCTGAAATGGGCGAAGGCCGCCGGCGCCGATCCGGCCGACGCGCTCTACGTCAACGGCGAGTCGATCTCCGTCGCCCAGCGCATGGGCGAGCGCGAGAAGCTCGAGAGCAGCGAGGGCCGCGACCTCGGCCTGCGCGTGTTCGTGGGCCAGCGCCAGGCCTTCGTCTCCTCGACCGACTTCGCGCCCACCGCGCTGCGCACGCTGGCCGAGCGCGCCGTCGACATGGCGCGCGCCGTGCCGGAGGACCCGGTCTGCGGCATCGCGCCGGAGGAACTGCTGGCCCAGAGCTGGCCCGACCTCGATCTCGACGACAAGCGGCGGCCCGTCGGCCAAGCTCGCTGCTGGCGCATGGCCGCCGAAGCCGAGGACGCGGCGCCGCGCCGTCAAGGGCGTCACCAACTCCGAGGGCGCCGAGGCGAGCTGGGGCCGCTCCTCGATGGTGCTGGCCGCCAGCAACGGCTTCTCCGGCGGCTATCGCCGCAGCGGCTATTCGCTGTCCTGCGCGGTGCTGGGCGGCGAAGGCACCGGCATGGAGCGCGACTACGAATGGTCGAGCGCCGTGCATCTCGAGGACCTGATGGCGCCGGCCAAGGTCGGCCGCAACGCCGGCAAGTTCGTCGTCGCGCCGCCTCAATCCGCGCAAGGCGCAGAGCGCGCGCGTGCCGGTGGTCTACGACCGCCGCGTCTCGGGCGGCCTGATCGGCCACCTGGCGGGCGCCATCAACGGCCGCGCCGTGGCGCGCGGCACGTCGTTCCTGAAGGACAAGATGGGCGAGCAGATCTTCGCCGACGGCATCCGCATCCTCGACAACCCGCATCGCAAGCGCGGCCTGGGCAGCCGGCCGTTCGACGCCGAGGGCCTGCCGACCAGGCGCTACGCCGTGATCGACGACGGCGTGCTCACGACCTGGCTGCTCGACCTGCGCGGCCGCGCGCCAGCTCAAGCTGCAAGCCGACCGGCCACGCCGCGCGCGGCACGTCGGGACCGCCCTCGCCCACCACGTCGAACTTCTATCTCGAGAAGGGCAAGCTCCGGTCGACGAGCTGATCGGCCGACATCAAGAGCGGCCTCTACATCACCGACCTGATCGGCTTCGGCGTCAACGGCGTCACCGGCGACTACAGCCGCGGCGCCTCGGGCTTCTGGATCGAGAACGGCAAGCTCGCCTGGCCGGTGAGCGGCATCACGGTGGCCGGCAACCTCAAGGACATGTTCCTCAACCTGACGCCGGCCAACGACCTGCAGTTCAAGAGCTCGCACCAACGCGCCGACGGTGCGAATCGAGGGATGACCGTCGCCGGCTCGTGATAGAGCTCGGCGGCATGACCCCTCTTGCAGAATCATCCTCTTCGCCGCAACGACGGCGCTGGCCGCACCGGGCCGTGCCTCGTGCGCCCAGGACGGCGACTTCCAGGCCTGCCTGCAGAACATCAAGGCCGAGGCGTTGCGCCAGGGCGTGCCGGCCGCCATCGCCGACCGCGCCTTCCAGGGCCTCACGCCCGACCAGAAGGTGATCGACCTCGATCCGCGCCAGCCGGAATTCTCGCTGACCTATGCGCAAGTATGTCGGCGCCTCGGTGACGCCCGACCGCATCGCCAAGGGCCAGCAGAAGATGGCGCAGCATCGCGCCCTGCTCGACGCGCTGCAGGCCGAGTACGGCGTGCCGCCGCAATACATCATGTCGTTCTGGGGCATGGAGACCAACTACGGCACCTTCATGGGCGACTTCCAGGTCGTGCGCTCGGTGGCGACGCTGGCCTGCATGACCAAGCGCACCGCCTTCTTCAGCAACGAGACGGTGCAGGCGCTGCGCATCCTCGCCTCGAACCACATGACCCGCGAGCAGATGCGCGGCTCGTGGGCCGGCGCCATGGGCAACATGCAGTTCATGCCCTCGACCTTCATGAAGTGGGGCGTCGACCGCGACGGCAACGGCCGGATCGACCTGTGGACCAGCCTGCCCGACGCCTTCGCCTCGGCCGCCAACTTCCTGCGCGGCGTCGGCTTCAAGCCCGGCCTGCCGTCGAGCGAGGAGGTGTTCCTGCCGCAGGGCTTCCCGCTCGACCAGGCCGACAGCACGATCGAAAAGCCGGTGCGCGCCTGGGCGGCGATGGGCGTCAAGCGAGCCAGGCAGCGCGCCGCTGCCCAGCGTCGACGATCCCTCGTCGATCATCCTGCCGGCCGGCTGGCGCGGGCCTGCCTTCATCCTCTATCCCAACTTCAAGGCGGTGATGAACTGGAACCGCTCGACGCTCTATGCGCTGGCGGTCGGCATCCTGGCGCGCCAGATCGCGGGCGGCCCGGCCGGTCGATGCAGGCGCGCGCCGGCCGACGACGAGCCGCTGTCGCGCGACACCGTCATCGACCTGCAGACGCGGCTGGCCAGGCTCGGCCTCTACACCGACGAGACCGACGGCCTGCTGGGCCCCAAGACGCGCTCGGCGGTGCGGCTGTTCCAGAAGCAGGTCGGCCTGCCCGCCGACGGCCATCCCACGCCGGCGACTGTCGTCGCCGCCTGCAGAGCGGCGGCGCGCTGAGGATCTTCCGATCGGCGGTCGTCTTGCCCACCAGTCTGCGTGGGAGCGTGGCAGCGATCTTTACGCTGACGGGGGTCATGAGTCATAGCCGGAACTGACCCCTCCGTGCGCCGTATGTCAGCGACACCTCCCAGCGAGACTCAGGCCGGCCTGCAGCATGCGGCGCACCGTGCCGCGTGCCACGGCCGATCGACACCGGCAGGCGTGAGCGCGTCGTCGCCGTCGATCTGCACCGGCTGGCGACCGCGCCTCGCCGGCGTCGCTCAGCACCGAGATGCGCACATCGCGGCCGGTGACCACGCGATAGCCGCCGGTGCGCGGCAGCCGGCCCAGCAGCAGGGCGAGCCCGAAGCGCAGCGTATGCGAGCGGCCCCAGCGCTCGAACAGGCAGACATGCAGCAGCGGCTCGCCGAGCGCCGCGTCGGGCGCCACGACATAGGGGCCGGCATAGTGGCGGCTGCGCGTCACGATCACCGACGACGCCTCGTGCGCGCACGCCGTCGATCTCGACGCCGTAGCGCACCGGCCGATAGCGCCGCGCCTCGACCAGCGAGCGCCAGACATAGGCGGCGCGGCCCCAGCGGCGCTTGAAGGGCGCGCTGACGCCGGCCACGACCTTGGCGTCGAAGCCCGCGCCCGCCATCAGCGAGAAGCAGCGCGGATGCCCGCGCCGTTGGCCGCCTCGCCGGGCTGCACCAGCAGCTCGCGGCCGGCGATCATGGTCTGGGCGATCGCCGCCGCCGAGAAGCCGAGCCCCAGCTCGTGCGCCAGCACGTTGGCGGTGCCGAGCGGCACGATGCCCAGCGCGCGGCGCCGCCTCGCCGCCGCGCCGGGCCAGCCCGTTCACCACCTCGTTGATCGTGCCGTCGCCGCCGGCCACGGCGATCACGGCATAGCGCGCGGCATCGCAGGTCTCGGCCAGCCGCCGCGCATCGCCCGCCGCCGCCGTCTCGACGACGTCGACCGTCCAGCCCGCGGCGCGCACGCAGCGCACGACCGCATCCACCAGCCCGCGGCGGCGGCGCCCGCCGTCGGATTGAGGATCAGCAGCATTGCCTTGGGGGCAGTCGAATGTCATCGAACTGTCACAACCGATTCACGGCCACGCAACGGCTCCACATACACAATCCGCTGCGTCTCGTGCAATCGCGCACGACAGATTTTGTGTCGGTCGAGTCTTATCCACATGACCGTGATCGAGCGTCATCCAACCCGCCCGCCACCGCACGATCTTCCTGTCGGACATCCATTTCGGCACGCGCGGCTGCCAGGCCGAGCTGCTGCTCGATTTCCTGAAGAGGAACGAGCGCGAGCATCTCTACCTGGTCGGCGACATCGTCGACGGCTGGCGGCTGAAGCGCTGGTGGTACTGGCCGCAGGCGCACAACGACGTGGTGCAGAAGATCATGCGCAAGGCGCGCAAGGGCACCAACGTGATCTACATCCCGGGCAACCACGACGAGGCGGCGCGGCAGTACTGCCAGCTCACCTTCGGCGAGGTGCGCGTGCGAGGAGGAGGCGATCCACGCGACGCCGGACGGCCGCAAGCTGCTGGTCATCCACGGCGACCAGTTCGACGGCATCGTGCGCTACGCGCGCTGGCTCGCCATCCTGGGCGACTGGGCCTACGCCACGGCGCTGCGCATCAACACGACGTTCAACTGGGGCCGCCGCAGGCTCGGCCTGCCCTACTGGTCGCTGTCGGCCTACCTCAAGCACAAGGTCAAGAACGCGGTGCAGTTCATCGACAACTACGAGCACGCGGTGGCGAGCGAGGCGCGCCGCCGCGGCGTCGACGGCGTGGTGTGCGGCCACATCCATCACGCCGAGATCCGCACCATCGACGGCATCCTCTACTGCAACGACGGCGACTGGGTGGAAAGCTGCACGGCGCTGGTCGAGGATTTCGACGGCCGCCTGCGCATCGTGCGCTGGGCCGAGGAACGCGCGCGCCGCCAGGCGCTGCTGCCGCGCTTCGCGCCCGACGCAGCTGGCGGCGGAGTAGCCGGATTGCGCATCGCCATCGTCTCCGACGCCTGGCGGCCGCAGATCAACGGCGTGGTGCGCACCATCGAGACCGTGGCCCAGCTGCTGCGCGCCGACGGCCACGACGTCGAGGTGTTCGGCCCCGACCGCTTCCGCACCCTGCCCTGCCCGACCTATCCCGAGATCCGCCTGTCGCTGTTTCCCGCGGCGCGGCTCAGCCACATGCTGAAGCTGTTCGCGCCCGACGCGATCCATCTCGTGACCGAGGGACCGCTCGGCTGGGCGGCGCGCGCGCTTCTGCCTCAAGCCGCGACATCCCCTTCACCACGGCCTACCACACGCGCTTTCCCGAATATGTGCGCGCCCGCATCCGCGTGCCGCTCGCCTGGAGCTACGCCTTCGTGCGCCGCTTCCATGCGCCCTCGTCGGCGGTGCTGGTGGTGGCGCAGTCGATCCGCGACGAGCTCGCCGCGCGCGGCTTCCGCAACCTGGTGCCGTGGTCGCGCGGCGTCGACATCGCAGCCTTCCGCCCGCAGCCGCACGCAGGAGACCAGCGACGCCCGGCCGATCTGGCTCTATGCCGGCCGCGTGGCGATCGAGAAGAACATCAAGGCCTTCCTCGATCTCGACCTGCCCGGCAGCAAATGGGTGGTGGGCGGCGGCCCGCAGCTCAAGGAACTGAAGCGCCGCTACAAGGACGTGCAGCTTCTTCGGCTCGGTCGACACCGAGGAGCTGTCGCGGCGCTACGCCGAGGCCGACTGCTTCGTCTTCCCCAGCCGCACCGACACGTTCGGCCTGGTCATGGTCGAGGCGCTGGCCTCCGGCGTGCCGGTCGCAGGCTATCCGGTGCCCGGCCCGCTCGACGTCGTGACCGTGCCGGACGTCGGCGCGATCGACGAGGATCTGCGCACCGCCTGCCTCGCCGCGGTGAAAGGCGATCCCGCCAGCCTGCCGGCGCCACGCCGAGACCTTCACCTGGGCAAGCTGCGCCGAGCAGTTCCTCGCCACCCTGCGCCCCATCCCGCGCAGCGTCTGGCAGCCGCTGAAGCGCCGCGTGCTGCCCGACGCGGCGGCCTCCTGAGCGCGGTTGAACTTCGCGCCGGCCGACGCCTACCTCAGGGGAAAGCCAGTGGAGGTCGCCGATGCCAGCCCTCAACCACATCATCGTTCCGGCCAAGGACAAGGACGCCTCGGCAGAATTCCTTGCCGACATCCTGGGGATCAAGGCCGGGCCGCAATGGGGTCCGTTCCGGCCGGTGCAGACCAGCAACGGCGTCACGCTCGACTTCGTCGATTCCAAGGACGTGCGCACCCAGCACTACGCCTTCCTGGTCGACGACAAGGAGTTCGACGCCTCCTTCGCCCGGGTCAAGAAGGCCGGACTCGCCTACTTCGCCGGTCCCACAAGGAAGGACCGGGCGAGATCAACCACCATTGGGGCGGCCGCGGCGTCTATTTCGAGGACCCCAACGGCCATCTGCTCGAGCTGATCACCAAGCCCTACGGCGAGCTGCCGCCGAGCTGAACGCCGAAGCGCGTCGTCTCATCGTCTCGACCGAGGCCGCAGGCCGTGCGGAGAGACCTTCTCCCGATCAGCGGCACGTGGAGAGCAGGTCTCTCCGCTCCGCGCTTCGCGCTCCGGTCGAGACGACGGAAGCCTTGCGATGGGCGCAGCGATCACGCCAACGGAAGGTTTTCACTTTCAACATGGAAGGCCTTGGACGTGATCAGCCAGTCGCCGTCGATGCGGTGATAGCTGAGGTAGTCGACGTACAGGATCGCGTTGATCCTGACGCGCACCTTGACCAGCGCCTGGTCGCGGGAAGCGACGTCCATCAGGAGAATCTCTTCGTGACGAGGCGCGTTCTGCGACCTTGGCGACGGCGTGCGCGCAGAGCGTCGCGGTACGCCTGAGCGGTCAGCAATCGCATTTCGCCCTGGCGAACGCCGTGCAGCTGGGCGGTCGATCGAAAGACGCGATCGAAGCGCGACACATCTGAATCGTACATCAGGTCGAAGTAGCGCCTTACCGCCTGCGTCAAAGCATCGACGCCGGCGTGAGCCGTTTCGGATCGGGTCGGTCATGGCGAGATCTCCGTTTGCAGTGCCCTTACGCGGGCGCACCATCTCAAATGGAGTGGCAAGCGAGTCCTTGCGAAATACGCTAAGAACCAGAGGGGCGTTCGCAACGTCATGCCCTTCTCTGGCCCCAGGATGAGCAGTCATGCCAAAACGGACTTGGACGCCATCGACTGCCAGATCGTCTCGGCGCTCCAGGCGGACGCAGGCGGCTGAGCAACATCGATCTCGCGGACAGGATCGGCCTGTCGCCCTCGCCTTTGCCTGCGTCGCGTGAAGCGCCTGGAACGGGAAGGATACATCGAGGCCTATCGCGCGGTCCTACAGCGCGATCGTGTCGGCCTGGGCTTCCGTATTCGTCGGCGTCAAGATCGACGGCCATGCCAACGAGCGGGCGCTCGGCTTCGAGAAGGCTGTCGTCGCCATGCCCGAGGTCGTCGCTTGCCATATGGTCTCGGGCGAGTCCGACTACTTCCTCCCGAGATCGTCGTCCCCGATCTCGACCATTACCGGCGGTTTCTGGTCGACAAGCTTCTGGATCTCCCATCGTCCGGGAAGTGCGCAGCAACATCGCCATCAGACCGTGAAAGCCGGTGCGCCGCTGCCGCTCGATCATCTCGATCGCGGCGGAAGGACTGATTCGCGGCAGCCATTCGACGGCGCTATCGAAGCTGGGGCGCGATCGTTGCGAGGAGTGCCGTCGATGGTCCATCGTCGGTCACCCGGATGACCGTGCCGCCTCTTTCTTCGCCGGCTGTTCCCGAAACGTCGCGCTTCGTCGCTGGCGCGCTATGCGGCGTCGCCGCATCGTCGCCATCTGGGCCGGCTGGCTGGTGATGATGCGCCTGGGCATCACCACCACTCTAGGCTGTCGTCGATCTCACGGCACTGAGGTTTGCCGTCGCCGGCTTGATCTTGCTGCCGGTGGTCCCCCCTCATCCAGGACAGTGGCGCCAGGTTGCCGATGACCATCGGTCCGACGCCCACGGCGGTGGCCGGTCCGAAAGTCGTTCGAGTTGAAGAAACGGCCACCTGCTCGACGCCGACCGCCAGGCCCTGGCGGCGGGTTGCCCTGCTGCCCGCGGCACCTGCCGGCGGTGCCGGCGAGACCGACGGCGGGGTGGTAGCCGGCGGCGGCGGCGCGGGCGGCGGCGATGTTGCTCGGCGCCTCGAGCGCCGGCTCCTTCATCGCCCCCGGGCCCGTGATGGCTGCTCTGCTCGCACATTCCGGCGCTCGGCGAATGGCTGAAGCCGGTCGACTGGCTCGGCATCGTCGTCATCTACCGTCGGGGTCTATCTTGCCAGCGGCGGTCCACTGCCGACCTGGCTGATGCGCCGCTGCGCTGAGATCAACCGCCGGCCGGCTCGCCGGCCTTGATCCAGGCCTGGTAGAGCGCCTTGGTCTCGTCGTTGGGCGGATAGGTGCCGGTGATCGGCTTGCCCTGGCCGACCCGGATGGCGACGAACTTCTCCAGCCGCTCCTGCTCGAAGGAATCGCGCGCCACCTCGTCGGCGAGATGGCGCGGCACGACGATGGCGCCGTCCTCGTCGGCCACGATCACGTCGCCGGGATAGACCGGCACGCCGCAGATGCCGACCGGCGTCTGCACCTCGACCGGATGCAGGCTGGTTCATGCTGGGCGGCGCGGCGGCGGCGCTGCAGAACACCGGGAAGTCGAACTTGCCGATCACCGGCGTGTCGCGAATGGCGCCGTCCGAGAGCACGCCCGCCACGCCGCGCACCTTGAGGCGCAGCGCCAGGATGTCGCCCAGCGTGCCTGAGCGCGTGTTGCCTTCGGTGCCGATCACCAGCACGCGGCCGGCCGGCGTCTCCTCGATGGCCTGCGCGCTGCGCGCTCGGCGGATCGTTGGGCGTCGGCGGCTTGTCGAGATCCTCGCGGCCCGGAATGTAGCGCAGCGTGTAGGCCGGCCCGACCAGCCGCGTCGCCTTGGGATTGAGCGGCCGCACGCCGTTGACCGCGCGTGTTGCGAAAGCCGCGCTTCAGCATCTGCATCGAGACGGTGGCCGTGCTGGCATACAGGAAGTTCTTGATGGTCTCGGCCGACAGCGGCGCGGTGGTCATGACGTTTCCCCTCTACAACAACGACCCCTGATTGCCGCTGCCGCCGTCGCGGCGGCGCGGCGGCGGCGGCCGGGCGCGGTGCGCAGCCGGCGCCGTCGGTCACCCTGGCGCCGATGCGGCCGTCGGCGAATTCGATGCTGATCGTGTCGCCGGCGCTGCGTCTCGGCCGCCGCCAGCACCGGATGGCCGTCCTGGTCGCGCACCAGGGCGAAGCCGCGATTGAGCACGGAATGGAAGGAGTAGCTTTCCAGCAGCTTGCCGAGCTGGTCGACCTGGCGCCGGCCGTGCTGCCAGCAAGCTCGGTGCCGCATGCGCTGCAGGCGCTCGCCGTATTGCTCGATCCTGTCGGCGGTGCGCTCGATCTTCTGGCAGCGTGTCGCCGACATAGCGGTCGCATGGCGCCTTCGAGCACGCGCGACCTCGGCGACGAGCGCCTGCTGCTTGGCGACGATCACGGCGATGCGGACTGCACCAGCCGGGCCGCCGCCAGCGCGTGGCCGCGCCGCTCGACGAGCTGGCGCGTCGCGAGCGCCAGACGCTCGCCGCTGACATCGAGCCGCTGCTGGCGCTCCTCGATCAGGCGGCAGCGGATCGCCCAGCCCGCGCGCCAGGCCGGCCAGCTGCGAGTTGCGCCTCGCGCAGCAGCGCGGTTCATGCAGGCCATGCGTGCGCTTGCCGAAGTCGAGCGTCTCGGCCATCAGGTCGGCGCGCACCGGCACCGCCATCTCGGCCGCCGCCGTGGGCGTCGGCGCGCGGCGGTCGGAGGCGAAATCGATCAGCGTCGTGTCGGTCTCGTGGCCCACCGCCGAGATCAGCGGGATGGTCGAGCGCCGCGGCCGCCCGCACCACGATCTCCTCGTTGAAGGCCCACAGATCCTCCAGGCTGCCGCCGCCGCGCGCCACGATCAGGATATCGGGCCGCGGCACCGGCCCCTGCTCGGGCAGGCGGTTGAAGCCGGCGATCGCGGCGGCCACCTCGCCCGCCGCCTTCTCGCCCTGCACCGCCACCGGCCAGACCAGCACGTGGCGCGGGAAGCGGTCGGCCAGCCGGTGCAGGATGTCGCGGATCACCGCGCCGCTGGGCGAGGTCACCACGCCCACCACCTCGGGCAGGAAGGGCAGCGGCCGCTTGCGGTCGAGATCGAACAGGCCCTCGGCCTGCAGCTTCTTGCGCCGGTCCTCCAGCAGCTTCAGCAGCGCGCCTTCGCCCGGCCAGCTCCAGGCGGTCGACGATGATCTGGTAGCGCGAGGAGCCGGCATAGGTCGTGAGCTTGCCGGTGGCGATGACCTCCATGCCCTCCTCGATCTTGATGCCGAGGCGCGGGATCGTGGTCTTCCAGGCACACGCCGTCGAGCACGGCGTTCTCGTCCTTCAGGCGGAAATAGCAGTGGCCCGAGCGCGGGAACGACGGCTGGCTGATCTCGCCGCGCACGCGCACGCGCGGAAACGCCGTCTCGATCTCGCGTTTCAGCGCAAAGGAGAGCTCGGAGACGGTGAATTCCGGGACGTTGCTGGGACCGGCCGCGGGGTCGACGTTTTCCATAGGCGGCGGCAGCCTAGCCGCTTGTGCCGAGAGCGCAAACTGTGGTCAAAGCCTCGCCATGCGAATCCTGGTGGTGGGCGGCGGCGGCCGCGAACATGCGCTCTGCTGGGCGATTTCGGCCTCCCCGCTGTGCACCAAGCTCTACTGCGCGCCCGGCAACGCCGGCATCGCCCAGGTGGCCGAATGCGTCGACGTGGCGGCCGAGGACATCGCGCGGCCAGGTGGCGCTCGCCACAGCGCGAGAAGATCGACTTCGTCGTGGTCGGGCCCGAGGTGCCGCTGGTGGCGGGCCTGGCCGATCGCTTCACCGAGGCCGGCATCAAAGTGTTCGGGCCCGTCGGCCAAGGCGGCCCAGCTCGAAGGCTCGAAGGGCTTCACCAAGGAGCTCTGCCAGCGCCACAACATCCCGACCGGCGCCTATGAGCGCTTCACCGATCGTCGACAAGGCCGTGGCCTACATCAAGGCGCAGGGCGCGCCGATCGTGGTCAAGGCCGACGGGCTCGCCGCCGGCAAGGGCGTCGTCGTGGCCGAGACGGTCGAGCAGGCGATCGAGGCGGCGCGCGACATGCTGTCGGGCAACCGCTTCGGCGCCGCCGGCGCCTCGGTGGTGATCGAGGAATTCCTGGTCGGCGAGGAGGCGAGCTTCTTCGCGCTGTGCGACGGCGAGCATGCGCTGCCGCTGGTCGGCGCGCAGGACCACAAGCGCGCCTTCGACGGCGACAAGGGACCCAACACCGGCGGCATGGGCGCCTATTCGCCGGCGCCGGTGTTCGACGCCGGCCATGCAGAAGCGCACGATGGACGAGATCATCCTGCCCACGGTGCGCGCCATGACCGAGGCCGGCACGCCGTTCAAGGGCGTGCTCTATGCCGGGCTGATGATCACCGCCAGGGCCCGAAGATCTTCGAATACAACTGCCGCTTCGGCGATCCCGAATGCCAGGTGCTGATGATGCGGCTCAAGTCCGACATCGTGCCGGCGCTGATCGCCTGCGGCCGACGGCGGGCTGAAGCATTTCGACCTGCGCTGGTCGAACGACACGGCGCTGACCGTGGTCATGGCGGCCAACGGCTATCCCGATGCCTACGCAAAGGGCAGCGAGATCCGCGGACTCGAGGCGGCGGCCAAGGTCGAGGGCGTGCAGATCTTCCATGCCGGCACCAAAGCCGACGGCAAGCGCGTGCTGGCCAATGGCGGGCGCGTGCTGAACGTCACCGCCATGGCGCCCACCGTCGAGGAGGCGCGCGCGCGCGCCTACCGCGCCGTCGACCTGATCGACTGGCCGGGCGGCTTCTGCCGGCGCGATATCGCATGGCGGGCAGTCGGCCGGCGGCCGTGACACGCTCCGCCACCGAGGCTAGGTTCGGCCATGCCCGATTCAGCCGATCTCTCCCAGCGCCTGCTGGCGCAGCTGCGCTTTCCCTGTGGCGACGTGCCGGAGCCCGGCGACATCAAGAACGTCGCGCCCGGCGTCTACTGGCTGCGCATGCCGCTGCCCTTCCAGCTCAACCACATCAACCTGTGGCTGGTCGAGGAGAAGGACGGCTGGACCATCGTCGACTGCGGCATCAACACGCAGGCCACGCGCGACTTGTGGGACAAGATCTTCGCCGAGAAGCTCTTGGGCAAGCCGGTGACGCGGGTGATCGCCACGCATCTTCATCCCGACCATGTCGGGCTGGCGGGCTGGCTGTGCGAGACGCTGGAACGCGCCGCTGTGCATGACCCTGGGCGAGTACATGAGCGCCATCGCCGCGCGCAACGACTTCATCGAGAACGAGGACGCTGCGCGGCGCCCACCTGGCGCGGAACGGCGTGCCGGCCGACCGCATCGCGCTGTTCCATCGCCACAAGGGCGGCTACGCCAAGGGCGTGGTGCCGCTGCCGCCCTCGTTCCAGCGCATGATCCACGCCCATCCGATCAGCCTGGGCGGCCATCGCTGGGACGTCATCGTCGGCCGCGGCCACGCGCCTGAGCACGCCTCGCTGTGGTGCCCCGAGCTCAACGTGCTGATCGCGGGCGATCAGGTGCTGCCCAAGATCAGCACCAACGTCGGCGTGTGGCCCAACGAGCCGCAGGCCGATGCGCTGACCTGGTTCCTCGACGGCTTCTCGCGCTTCCGCCGCCTGCCGGCCGACGCGCTGGTGCTGCCCGTCGCACGGCTTTCCCTTCATCGGCCTGCACACAAGGCTCGACCAGCTGGTGTCCCACCACGATGCGCGCCTGAACGACATGACCGCCGCCATCGCCCACCGCGGCGCCGAGGGCGCCACCGGCTGGGACATGGTGCCGGTGCTGTTCCCGCGCCATCTCGACAACAACCAGATCGTCTTCGCCTTCGGCGAGACCCTGGCGCATCTCCACTGCCTGGAGACCCGCGCCCGCGTGAAGCGGGTCACGGTCGACGGCGTGCACCGCTTCGTCGCCCTGGTCGATGCCAATACCCAGCCGCCGGCCGACGATTCCGACGCCGACGTGATGGATGTCGGCACGGCCTAGCCTGACCACGCTCCCAGCGATAGCGGACATCCGGCATCTTCTCCTCGTTGTCCTGCCCGTCGGTGAAGCGCACCGGCACGAAAGCCGCGCGCCTCGTAGAATCGTCGCGCGCCGGTGTTGGCCTGGAAGCACCAGAGTTCCAGGGCGGCGACGCCCGATCGCTTGGCGGCCGCGAGCAGCAGGCTTCCGGCACCTGTACCGATGAAGTCGGGACGGGTGTAGAGCAGGCGAATTTCCTCCTCCTGGCGGGCCAGAAACGAGACAATGCCCGCCTCGCTTTCGGCAACCGTGACCACGGATTCCCTCAGGATGACGTTCTCGATGAAATGCTGGTCTTCCTCCGCCGTGTGGAGCATCGGCAGGAACGTGAGCAGCCGGAAGGACGCGAAGAACACCTCGGCGATGGCTCGGGCGTCGTCCGCTGCGGCCAGCCGGGTTGGTGAAGTTCGCCATCGCGTCATATTGAACCCGGCCCCAATGCGCGTCGACCTCTTCGACTTCGATCTTCCCGACGACCTGATCGCCCAGCGCCCGGCCACTCCGCGCGATTCGGCGCGGCTCCTGGACGTCGCACCGGACGGGCTGCACGACCGCTCGCGTCCGCGACCTGCCGAGGCCTGCTGCGCCGCGGTGACCTGCTGGTCTTCAACGACACCAAGGTGATCCCGGCGCGCCTGAACGGCGTGCGCGGCGGCGCGCCGTAGCCGGCAGGACGTCGCGGTCGAGGCGCTGCTGATCCGCGACCTGGGCGAGCGGACGCTGGCTTTGCTTCGCCCGGCCGACCAAGCGGCTGCCGGATCAGGCGACGGCCTGGCCTTCGCAGGCGGGCTCGCCGCCACGGTCGAGGCCAAGAACGAGGACGGCTCTGTCGTGCTCGCCTTCGACAGCGACGGGTCCGGATTTCCTGGCCGCCCTCGAGCAGCGGCGGCGCGGTGCCGCTGCCGCCCTATATCCGGGGCGGCGTCGCCGATGCGCAGGACCGCGCCGACTACCAGACGCTGTTCGCCAGGTACGACGGCTCGGTGGCCGCGCCCACCGCGGGCCTGCATTTCACGCCCGCGCTGATGGCTGCGCTGGCCGCTGCCGGCATCGCCACGGCGAAGCGTGACGCTGCATGTCGGCGCCGGCACCTTCCAGCCGGTGCGGGTCGACGACACCGACGCCCACACCATGCATGCCGAATGGGGCGAGGTGCCGGCGAAACGGCGCCGCGCCGTCGAGGCGACGCGCGCGGCGGGCGGCCGGGTCGTGTCGGTCGGCACGACCTCGCTGCGCCTGCTCGGAATCGGTGGCGCGCGCCCATGACGGTGCGATCAGGGCGTGGAACGGCGAGACCGACATCTTCATCGTGCCGGGCTTCCGCTTTCGCGCCGTCGACCTGCTGCTCACCAACTTCCACCTGCCGCGCTCCACCCTCTTCATGCTGGTGGCGGCCTTCGCCGGGCTGGAGCGCATGAAGGCAGCCTACGCGCCACGCCATCGGCGAGCGATACCGCTTCTATTCCTACGGCGATTGTTGTTTGTTGCGGCGATGAGTCTTTCCTTCGAGCTGCTCGGCACCGACGGCGCTGGCCGCGGCGCGGCCGCATCACGACCGCGCACGGCACGGTCGAGACGCCGGCCTTCATGCCGCTCGGCACCGCCGGCACCGTCAAGGCGATGCTGCCGCAGTCGGTCGCCGAGACCGGCGCCGAGATCGTGCTGGGCAACACCTTCCACCTGATGCTGCGGCCCGGCGCCGAGCGGGTGGCGGCGCTGGGCGGGCTGCACAGGTTCATGAACTGGCCGCGTCCGATCCTGACCGATTCGGGCGGCTTCCAGGTGATGTCGCTCAGCGAGCTGCGCAAGCTCGATGCCGACGGCGTCACCTTCCGCTCGCCGATCGACGGCTCGGAGCATCGGCTGACGCCCGAGCGCTCGATCGAGATCCAGGAGCTGCTCGACGCCGACATCACCATGTCGTTCGACGAATGCACGAGCTGGCCGGTCGAGGAGGCGGCGGCCGCCGTCTCGATGCGGCTGTCGATGAAATGGGCCGAACGCGGCAAGCGCGCCTTCCGCGAGCGGCCGGGCTACGGCCTGTTCGGCATCGTGCAGGGCAGCATCTTCCCGACGCTGCGCGCGGAGAGCGTGAAGGCGCTCACCGAGCATCGGCTTCGACGGCTATGCCGTGGGCGGGCTTGCCGTCGGCGAGGGCCAGCAGGCGATGTTCGGCACGCTCGACGTCACCCTGCCGCTGCTGCCGGCCGACCGGCCGCGCTACCTGATGGGCGTCGGCCGGCCGGCCGACATCGTCGGCGCCGTCAAGCGCGGCATCGACATGTTCGACTGCGTGCTGCCGACGCGCGGCGGCCGCACGGCGCAGGCCTTCACGCGCCGCGGCGAGCTCAACCTGCGCAACGCGCGCCATCGCGACGATCCCCGGCCGATCGACGAGCAGTGCGCCTGCCCCGCCTGCCGGCATCACAGCCGCGCCTACCTGCATCACCTCGTCCGCGCCGAGGAGATTCTCGCGGCCATGCTGCTGACGTGGCACAATCTGCAATATTACCAGGACATCATGCGCGGTCTGCGCGGCGCCATCGAGACCGGCTCGCTCGGCCACTGGATCGCCGCATTCGAGGTCGAACAAGAACGCGGAGACATCCCGCCGCCGTGACGGAGCAATCGAGGATGCCGAACGAGGCGTTGATCGTGGTCGACATGCAAAATGACTTCTGCGACGGCGGCGCACTGGCCGTCCCGGGGCCAATGCGGTCGTGCCGCTGGTCAATCGCCTGATCGGCCGCCACGACCACGTGGTCCTGACGCAGGACTGGCACCCGCCGGGCCATGCCTCGTTCGCCAGCGTCGTGGTCGGGCGGCGTGCCCTTCAGCACCGTGCAGTTCCCCTACGGGCCGCAGACCCTGTGGCCGGCGCACTGCGTGCAGGGCACGCCGGGCGCGGCCTTCCATCGCCGACCTGCACGCCGACAAGGCGCAGATGATCGTGCGCAAGGGCTTCCATACCGGCATCGATTCCTACTCGGCGTTCCGCGAGAACGACCGCATGACCCGCACCGGGCTCGACGGCTACCTGAAGGCGCGCGGCTTCACGCGGTTGGTGATCTGCGGCCTGGCGCTCGACTACTGCGTGGCCTGGTCGGCGATCGACGCCCGGCAGGCGGGCTTCGAGCGTCGCCGTGGTGCAGGAAGCGACCGCCGCCATCGACCTCGAAGGCAGCAAGAAGCGCATGCTGACCGAGATGCGCCAGGCCGGCATCAACCTCCACGCGACGACGTAGAGCTCAGGCCCGCGAGCCTCAAACGCGCTCGATCGCCAGCGCGATGCCCTGGCCGACGCCGATGCACATGGTGCAGAGCGCACGCTTGCCGCCGGTGACCTCGAGCTGGTTCAGCGCCGTGATCATCAGCCGGCCGCCCGAGGCGCCCAGCGGATGGCCGAGCGCGATGGCGCCGCCATTGGGGTTGACGTTCTCGGCATCGTCGGCCAGGCCGAGCTGGCGCAGCACGGCCAGCGCTTGTGCTGCAAACGCCTCGTTGAGCTCGATCACGTCGAAGTCGCGGATGGTCATGCCGAGCTTGGTCAGAAGCTTCTGCGTCGCCGGCGCCGGGCCGATGCCCATCACGCGGGCGGCACGCCGGCCGACACGGTGCCGAGGATGCGCGCGCGCGGGCGTCAGCCCATTGGCCTTGGCCGCGGCCTCCGAGGCGATGATCATGGCGCAGGCGGCGTCGTTGATGCCCGACGAGTTGCCCGCCGTCACCGAGCCGCCGTCGCGGAACGCCGCCGGCAGCTTGGCGAGGATCTCCATCGTGGTGTCGCCGCGCGGATGCTCGTCCTTGCTCGACGATGGTCTCGGTCTTGCCCTTCTTGACGCAGACCTTGACGATCTCCTTGTCGAAGAAGCCGCGATCCTGGCGCCGCCTTGCAGCGGCGCTGGCTGCGGTAGGCGAAGGCGTCCTGGTCGGTGCGGCTGATCTGGTGCTCGCCGGCGACGTTCTCGGCGGTCTGGCCCATCGGCGTCGACGCCGTAGGCCGCCTTCATGCGCGGGATTGACGAAGCGCCAGCCCAGCACGGTGTCCTCGAGCTTCATCGAGCGGTCGAACGGGCCCTCGGGCTTGCCCATGACATAGGGCGAGCGGGTCATGCCCTCGACGCCGCCCGCGATCATCATGTCGGCCTCGCCGAGCTTCACGGCGCGCGCCGCATGGCCGGCGGCCTCGAGACCCGAACCGCACAGGCGATTGACCGTGGCGCCCGCCACCTCGACCGGCAGGCCGGCCAGCAGGCCCGCCATGCGCGCCACGTTGCGGTTGTCCTCGCCCGCCTGGTTGACGCAGCCATAGATCACGTCGTCGACCGCGCCCCAATCGACATTGGCATTGCGCTGCATCAGCGCCTTGATCGGATGGGCGGCGAGATCGTCGACCCGCATCGGCGGCAAGACCGCCATTGTAGCGGCCGACCGGGGTGCGGATGGCGTCGCAGATGAAGGCTTCGGTCATCTTGGGTACTCCCGGCACGTTGCGTGCTGCCCGGTTAGCATCGGGCCGATGGGACTTGCCAATGCCTTACGGGCAGAGGGGCCATGCGGCACGCTAAATCGTCGGTGCCCGGACCCGGCCTGACCTATCGAGCGGGCGCTATTCCGTGAGGCGGCGGCAGATCGCGTACTGGGCGTAGTCGCCGTAGGGCCGTTCGAACGCCACCCGCAGGTGCCGGCGGGCGGCCAAGCTCGGCCTCCAGCCCGTCGCGCGGGCTGACGTGGAACCGCGCCAGCCACTGCCGCAGGCCGGCCCGGAACCAGCGCGGCAGCCGCTCCCTGGCCGCCGAAATCGACGACATGCAGCTCGCCGCCCGGCGGCAGCCAGTCCAGCGCCTGATCGAGCGCCGTCCGCCAGTCCGGGATCATCGACAGGCTGTAGGAAAAGACGATGCGCGAGAAGCCCGGCACGCCGAACAGCCAGGCGGGGTCGAACGCGGTGGCGTCGGCGCGCGCCAGTTCGATGCGCCGGGCGAGTCCCGTCCCGCTCGACGACCTGGCGCGCCGTGTCGAGCATCTCGGCCGAGATGTCGATGCCGAAGAACTGCGCGTCCGGCCAGGCATGGGCGGCGGCAACCAGGTTGCGCGCGGTGCCGCAGCCGATCTCGAGCACCCGGCCGCCCGGCGGCGGCGCGATGCCCTCGATCAGGCGGTCGCGGCCGAGCAGGTAGTATTTGCGGGTGACGTCGTAGAAATGGCGCTGCCGGCGATAGAGGCGGTCCATCAGGGCCGCGGCGGCGATGTCGCCCACCTCAGCCCTCGAGGATGTAGAGATGGAAGCCGCCATAGATCGCCGAGCGATCGCGCGCGGTGAGGCTGCGCGCGACTGCGCCGCCTCGTAGCGCCAGCGCCGCAGCAGGGCGGGATCGAGCCGGCCCGGCAGCAGCGACGGCTCCGGCCGCCGTGCGGAAGATCACCCGCGCGCCGGGCCGCGCGGTGCGCGTGATCTCGGCCCACAGCGCATCGAGCTGCTGCGTCGGTCATCCAGTCCTGCGCATCGAGCAGCACGTAGCGGTCGCGCGAGGCGTCGGGGCAGCTCGGCGAGATATTCGGTGATCGACCGGTTCATCACCTCGACGCGGTCGGCGCGGCTGCGCACGCGCGTCGAAATGCTCGCGCCGCAGATAGGGCGGCAGCGGGCCGCACCGCATCGGCGGCATAGGCGCGGCCGAAGGCCTGCCAGGCGAAGTAGTTGTCGTCGAGGCTGAAGCCGCAGGTCAGCCGCTCGACCCGCGCGCGCAGCACCGTGCGCATGTCGCCGCCGCCGGCCAGCGCCTCGTACTGCGCCGGCGGGATGCCGAGCCCGTAGAGCGACAGCCGGTTGGCGGTCGCCCAGCGCACCGCCGGCTTGTCGAACAGGGCGCCAGCATGGTCTCGAAGAAACGCCGCTGCTCCTCGAGCGAGCGGGCGCTCAGGAGATCGCGCAGATCGACGCCATAGACGCGCGCCGCGGCATGGGCGATGCCGATGAAGCGGCCGAGCACGCCGTGGCGATAGGCGTTGCGGGCGAAGATCGAGATCCGCCGCCGGCCGAATTGCTGCAGGCTGCGGCCCTCCCAGTAGGCACGGCTCTGCGGGTCGAGATGCGGCGCGATCAGCCGCTGGTAGGCCGCGACATTGGCCGGATCGTCGGCCGCGCCGAAGAAGCGGTAGAAGGCCTGCCACGACGGCAGCCGGGCGGCGGCGACCAGCTTCAGGCGGTTGAGCGCCACGTGCGCCGGCTGAGATCGACGCGCGGTGATGCGCGCGGGATCGGCCGGTCAGGTAGGACAGGACGTTGCAGCCGCCCGAGGCGATCGCCACGACGTGGCAGTCCGGCCCGAGCGCCAGCGCCTCGAGGTCGATCTCGGGATCCTCCCAGATCTGGGTGTAGACCAGGCCGCGGAACAGCCGCTCGAACAGTCGCTCCAGGAGACCTTCGCGGGAAAACGCGCGATTGCGCCGGACCGCCTTTTTCAGGCGGACATGGCTCTCGGCCCGCGGATCGACCACTCCAACCCACTCCGGATCGACTCAATCCGCCATATATAGCCCACCATCGATGCCATTTTGATGACGGCCGTCGTGAGCTGGGCGTCGTGCTTCGCGCCGTTGACCGTCCGCAGGCGGCGCTTGGCGCCGGCCATCAGCTCGCGATAGATCTCGAGGTATTCGCCGGCCATGCGGCGCGCGGTGAAGCGCTCCTCGAAGCGCGCGCGGATCTTCTGGCGCGACAGCTGTCGCAGCTGGTTGTCGATGGCGTCGGCCGCGGCGGCCTCGTCGTCGACGATGAAGCCGGTCAGGCCATGCTCGACGACCTCCGGCACCGAGCCGCTGTCGATAGGCGATCACCGGCGTGCCGCACGCCATCGCCTCGATCATCACCAGGCCGAACGGCTCGGGCCAGTCGATCGGCACGAGCAGCGCCAGCGCGCCGCTCAGGAACTCGGACTTCTCGTCGTCGCCGATCTCGCCGATGTACTCGATGCCCGGCAGAGTCGAGCAGCGGCCGGATCGTCTCGCTCGAAATAATCGCGGTCGACGCGGGTCGACCTTGGCGGCGATCTTGAGCGGCAGGCCGCAACGCACGGCGATGCGGATCGCCCGGTCGACCGCCTTCTCCGGCGCGATGCGGCCCAGGAAGGCGAGATAGACGGGCTTCACCGGCGCGCGGTCGTCAGCAGGCCGCGCCGGCAGGCCGTGATGGATCGTCCTGAGCCAGCGCGCCTGCGGCAGCGGCCGGCGCTGGGCGTTCGGAAATCGAGATCGACCGGCACCGACGGTGAACGTGTCGAACACCGTCTGGTGCTCCGGCAGGTCGAGCCGGCCATGCATGCGTGGTGACGAACGGCGTCGGCTGGCGCGAGAACACCGAGAACGGAAAGTAGTCGAGATGAAAATGCAGCACGTCGAACTCGCCGGCGCGGCGGCGCACCTGCTCCAGCATCGCCATGTGCAGCGCCATGGGATCGCGCACCGAACCGTCGAGGCGCAGCGCGCGCGGCCACATCGGCTCGAGCTTGGCCGACGTCGCACGAATCGCCGCTGGCGAACAGCGTGACATCGTGGCCGAGCGCCACCAGCTCCTCGGTGAGCCAGGAAACGACGCGCTCGGTGCCGCCGTACAGCTTCGGCGGAATGGCCTCGGTCAACGGTGCAATTTGCGCGATACGCATGAAACCTGCCTCCTCTGGATAAACGACTGTGCGGCGGCCAGACGCCAGACAGAACCCCGGCAGGGCCGGGGTTCGGCATGTGAGCAGTGCCTCGATGACGGCGAAATATGGTCGACAGGCGGCGGCCATCTTTTTGTCACAGCGCGATCTGCCGCGATCTGCTGTAACGAACCGCGGAGGCTCGAGCGTTGCAAGCGATTCGGATGGATCGCCTCAGCGACTACGCCGACACGGCCGATCGCCTTCCTGCTGCGCTATGTGCGCCGGCGGATGCTGGCGCATGCCGCGATTCTGCGCGGCGGTGCTCGGCGCCGTCGGCTGCTCGGTGAGCACGCAGTATGGCGTGAAGTTTCTGGTCGACACGCTGTCGGCCGGTCCGCGGCGGCGACGCCGTGTGGCTGGCCTTCGCGCCTGCTGGTGTCGCTGATCGCCGCCGACAATCTGTTGTGGCGTCTCGCCGGCTGGATCGCAAGCCATGCCTTCGTCGGCGTCACCGGCGACCTGCGCAGCGAGCTGTTCCGCCATCTCACCGGCCATGCGCCGAGCTATTTCGCCGCAGCGCCTGTCGGGAACGCTGACCGGCCGCATCACGGCGACGTCCAACGCCGCCTTCGCCGTCGAGAATCTCTTCATCTGGAACGTGCTGCCGCCCTGCGCGGCGACGGTCGGCGCCGATCGCCTTCTCGGCCGTCGTCAGCCTGCCGATGGCGGCGGCCCTGACTGGCGATCGCCGGCGCTGGTCATGCTGATCCTGTTCCGGCTGGCCGCCCGCGGCGCGCCGCTGCATCACGGCTTCGCCAGCCAGGCGGCGCGCGGTCGAAGGCGAGCTGGCCGACGTGATCGGCAACATGCCGCTGGTGCGGACCTTCGGCGCCATCGGCCGCGAGCACAGCCGCTTCGACCAGACCGTCGGCCGCGAGATGAGCGCCCGGCGCCGCAGCCTGCTATATCTCGAAAGGCTGCGCCTGCTGCACGCCGCGCTCACCATCGTGCTGACCGTGGCGGTGCTCGCCTGGGCGATCGTGCTGTGGCAGCAGCGGCCAGGCGAGCGCGGGCGACGTCGTGCTGGTCTGCACGCTGGGCTTCACCGTGCTGCATGCCACGCGCGACCTCGCGGTGGCGCTGGTCGACGTCACGCAGCACATGGCGCGCCTGGCCGAGGCGATCGCCACCCTGCTGCAGCCGCACGGCCTGCGCGAGCATCCCGAGGCGGTGCCGCTGGTGCCGCGCGCGGCGGCATGGCGTCGCGCGTTCGAGAACGTCTCCTTCACCTATCCCGGCGGCCGCAAGCGTGTTCGAGGATTTCAGCCTCGCGGATCGCGGCCGGCCAGCGCACCGGCCTGGTCGGTCCGTCGGGCGGCGGCAAGTCGACCGTGCTGGCGTTGCTGCAGCGCTTCCACGACGTCGAGCGCGGACGCATCCTGATCGACGGCCAGGACATCGCGCACATCACCCAGGAGAGCTTGCGCCGCGCCATCGCCTTCGTGCCGCAGGACATCTCGCTGCTGCACCGCTCGATCCTGGAGAACATCCGCTACGGCCGGCCCGAGGCGTCGGACCGGCGAGGTCGATGGAGGCGGCCGAGGCGGCGCGCTGCCGCGACTTCATCGAGGCCCTGCCCGACGGCTTCGCGACGATCGTCGGCGACCGCGGCGCGCGGCTGTCGGGCGGCCAGCGCCAGCGCATCGCCATCGCCCGCGCGCTTCTGAAGGACTCGCCGATCGCTGCTGCTCGACGAGGCGACCTCCTCGCTCGACGGCGAATCCGAGGAGACTGATCCGCCAGGCGCTCGACCGCCTGATGCGGGATCGCACCGTGATCGCCATCGCCCACCGGCTGTCGACCCTGCGCAGCTTCGACCGCATCGTCGTGCTCGATCGCGGCCGCGTGGCGCAGGACGGCCCGCCCGACGAGCTGCTGCGCCGCAGCGGCCCTATCGCGCGCTGATCGACGGCGAACTGGCGCGCCTGCGGCGGGCGGCGTAAACCGCCCACTTGACGGGATGACCGGTTAGGTGGACCGTAGCGGCGTCATGACCGCCTCACCTGACCGCACACGGCTTCGCCGTCTTCGAGACGCCGATCGGCGCCTGCGGCATCGCCTGGAATTCGCGCGGCATCACGGGCCTGCAGTTGCCCGAGGCGACCGCCGAGGCGAACGCGGGCGCGCATGCGGCGGCGCTGGGCCGGCGCTGTCGGAGAGCGCCGCCGCCGCCCGGCGTGCAGCGCGCCATCGACCGCGTCCTGGCGCTGCTCGGCGGGCGAGGCGGTCGATCTCGGCGACATCGCGCTCGACCTCGCGGCGGCGCCCGACTTCCATCGCAAGGTCTACGAGGTGGCGCGCACCATCCCGCCCGGCCAGACCATGACCTACGGCGAGATCGCCAAGCAGCTCGGCGTGCCGCACGAATCGCGCGAGGTCGGCCAGGCGCTCGGCCGCAATCCCGTCGCCATCATCGTGCCCTGCCATCGCGTGCTGGGCGCCGACGGCAAGATGGGCGGCTTCTCGGCCAATGGCGGCGTCGCCACCAAGCGGCGCATCCTCGAGATCGAGGGCGCGTCGGCGGTGGGCGCCGGGCCGCTGTTCGACCGGCTGAAATAGCGATGGCCGGATTCGGCTTCGAGCCCGCCGCGGCCGTCGCCCATCTGCGCGCCGCCGACCCGGCGCTGGCGCGGATCATCGACGCGAGTCGGGCCCGTTCGCCATGGAGCTCAAGAAGCTCGCGCAGCGTGTTCGCGCGCGCTGGCCGAGGCGATCGTCTACCAGCAGCTCTCCAACAAGGCCGCCGCCACGATCTTCGGCCGCGTGTGCGGCGCTCTTCCCGCGCGCCAGACGGGCTTCACGCCGAGCGCACTGCTGGCGCCGTCCGACGACAGGCTCCGCGGCGCCGGCCTGTCGCGCGCCAAGCTGCTGGCGCTGCGCGACCTCGCGCGCCGCGTCGCCGGCCGCGACGCTGCCGACGCTCGCCGCGGCGCACGGCCTCGGACGATGCCGCGATCGTCGAGCGGCTGATCGCAGTGCGCGGCATCGGCCGCTGGAGCGCGGAGATGTTCCTGATGTTCCGTCTCGGCCGGCCCGACGTGCTGCCGCTCGACGACTACAGCCTGCGCAAAGGCCTATGCGACGGCGTTCGCGAAGCGCGCGCTGCCGCTCGCCCGAGGCGCTGGAGAAGGCACGGCGAGAAGTGGCGGCCTTATCGCACGGTGGCGAGCTGGTATCTGTGGCAGACGCTGAACAGGCCGTGACGTCGCAGGCCGTGAAGCTGCGTTCACGCGCGCCACTGGAGTGACACGTCCGCCATGACATAATCGGCGCATGGCTCTTCCCTTCTCCAACACCGTCGACCGCACGCTCGAACGCCTGCGCACCGCCTTCGTCGAAACCGCCCGCGGCGCGCGCGAGGTCGTGGGCGCGCCGCTGCGACCCGACCTGCCCGACGACGACATCCCGCGGCTGAAGAGCCGCATCGATGCCTGCCTGGCGGGCAAGGGCGGCGAGACCGCGCGGCGCGGCCGCGCCGCCGAGCTGGGGCAGGCCTACCTCTCGCTGTCGCCGGCCGGCCGCAAGAAATTCCTGCTGACGCTCGCCCACGACTACGGCCTGCCGCGCGAGGCGGCGATGGCCGATCGTCGAGCGCTGGCGCGCCTCCGAAGAGCCGCCGCGCGCGCTTGCGCAAGGCGCTCGAATCGCCCGCCGTCCGCCTGCTGCACGAGTTCGTGGGCGTGCCGCAGGGCGTGAAGTTCGTGGTCGACCTGCGCGCCGAGCTGCTGGCCCTGGGCAGGACCGACGCGGCGGCGCGGATGCTGAGCGAGGATCTGCGGCCGCTGCTCGGCGCCTGGTTCGACGTCGGCTTCCTCGACCTGGTGCGCATCGACTGGCGGGCGTCGGCGGCACTGCTCGAAAGCTGGTGGCCTACGAGGCCGTGCACGCCATCCGCTCGTGGCGCGACCTCAAGAACCGGCTCGATTCGGACCGCCGCTGCTTCGCCTTCTTCCATCCGCGCATGCCCGACGAGCCGCTGATCTTCGTCGAGGTGGCGCTGGTCGAACGGCATGGCCGGCAACGTGCAGCGCCTGCTCGATGCCCGCGCCGAGACGTCACGATCGCCGACGCAGGCCAACACGGCGATCTTCTATTCGATCAACAACTGCCAGCAGGGGCTGGCCGGCATCAGCTTCGGCAACTTCCTGATCAAGCGCGGTCGCCGACCAGCTCGCGCGCGACCTGCCCAACATCAAGGACTTCGCCACGCTCTCGCCCATCCCCGGCCTGCGCCAGCATATCGACGGACGGCTGAAGAACGAGGGCGACGCGCGCGCTGACCGCGGGCGAGATCGCCTCGCTGGTGCCGGTGACCAACGAGGCGCAGCGGGCGCCGCCGCGGTGCGCAAGCTCCTGGACCGGCCGAGCTGGTGGGAGGTGCCGGCGATCAACAAGGCGCTGCGGCCGATCCTGTCGCGGCTGGCGGCGCGCTATCTCACCGCGACCGACGACAAGGGCCGCGCGCTCGACCGCGTCGCGCATTTCCATCTCGGCAACGGCGCGCGTGGTCGAGCGGCTGAACTGGCTCGCCGACACCAGCGCCAACGGCTTCAGGCAGTCCTACGCCATGATGGTGAACTACCGCTACAAGCTGGCCGACGTCGACGCCAACCACGAGGCCTATGCCACGCGGCAAGATCGTCGCCAGCCGCGAGGTGCGGGCGCTGGCGAAGGGCCAACGACGGCAGTGCCGCCGCGGCTATCGACTCTGGCGATGCGCCGGTGGCGCCAAGCCTAGGCACGCGGCCGATGCCTTGTGCGAGTCTGGGCCACGGACCCGATCGGTGCCGACCAGCCGGCACGACGGCACCCGATGCGCCGACCGCATCAGGCGAACGAGCCCTGGGCCTGGTTCGCAGACCGGCGACCTGCGGCCTGGCAGGGTCGTAGGCGACGTGGGCTTGCGAGCCGATCGGATGGCGCGCACCGCGTCCGAAGCGAGCGGCCCGGCCGAGTTCTGCATGCGCTGAGTCGTAGGAGTCTGACGCACGCCCGCCGTTCGCCCGATCGCCGACGATCAGCCGACGAGCGATCGAGCACGTGGGACGCGATGCCTCCAGCTCGCCGGCCGCGATTGCGCCTCGAAGTAGCTGGCGCGACGGCTCGGCGCCGGCGGCGGCCGAGAGCGCTGGCCGACCGGAGCGTCGGCGCGCCCTTGGCAGAGCTGCCGTCGGCTCCGTTAAAGCGCCATGCTCAGCAGCCCCGGCACCGAGTTCGAGCTTGCGGAACCGAACGCGATGCCGGCGCGAAGAACGGCTGGTCAACGACCGCGCCGATCGCCTGCCGCGCCATGCAGCCGGCTATGACCTGTTACAGTGTACGCGAGCGTCGTGGCCGGCGCACGCGGCCATTCGAAGCTCACCAGCTTGCCGGTCATGGAAAGCGTGGCGAAGGCGGTGCGCAGGTCGCTGCCGCCGAAGCAGACGTTGGTGACCATCGGGTCGGGCAGCTTGTACTGCGTCACCGACTTGCCGTCGGGCGAGATGTCGGAGACGGCGCCGGTGATCAGCGTGGCGACGCAGACATGGCCCGCCGAATCGACGGCCAGCGAGATCGAACATCTGGTAGCCGCCAAGCCCAGCGATCACGCGGCCCTTCTCGCCGCGATAGGGACCGTTGGCGTCCTTGATGACGCCGGGCGCGGAGAGCTCGAAGGCCCAGCAGCGCGCGGTCGGCGTCTCGACGACGTAGAGCGTCTTCTCGTCGGGCGACAGGCCGCAGCCGTTGGGCCGCTCCAGCGGGAAGACCTTCTCCTCGATCTTCGAGCCGTCGGCCTTGGCGTAGTAGACGGCGCCGCGGTCGTTGTCGCGCTCGCGCGTCTTGCCGAGATCGGTGAACCAGAAGCCGCCGGCATTGTCGAACACCAGGTCGTTGGGGCCGTTCAGCTTGCGGCCGTCGCAGCGAGTCGTAGAGCGTCTCGAACTTGCCGGTCTCGGGATCGACCACCTGGATCGAGCCGCCCTTGTAGTCGGCCGGACTGCGTGCCGGGAACAGCCGGCCGTCCGGGCCGCTCGATCCAGTTGAAGCCGCCGTTGTTGGTCAGCATAGATCTTGCCGCTCGGGCCCCATGGCCGCGCCGTTCGGCCCGCCGCCCAGCTTGGCGATGACGTGCTGCTTGCCGTCGGGCATGACGCGGGTCAGCGTCTGGCGCGCGATCTCGACCAGGATCACCGAGCCGTCGGGCATGGCGACCGGGCCCTTCCGGGAACTTGCAGGCCCGAGGTGATTTCCCTTGTGCGGCGTCGTCATGGTCGTCTCTCCCTACTTTCCCTTGAAGTTCGGGCTTGCGCTTGGCGAGGAAGGCCGCGACGCCTTCCTTGAAATCCTCGCTGCGGCCCAGCTCGCGCTGGAAGTCGCGCTCGACGTCGAGCTGCTGGCTGAGGTCGTTGCCGCCGGCGCGGTTCATCGCCTCCTTGATGCGGGCGAGCGACAGCGTCGGCCCATCGGCCAGCCGGCGCGCCAGCTCGGTCGCCGTCTTCATCAGCTCGGCATCCTCGACGACGTCCCAGATCAGGCCCCATTCCTTGGCCTGCTCGGCCGGGATCTGCGGCGCCAGCATGGCGAGCGCGCGCGCCCGCTGCTCGCCCACCAGCCGCGGCAGGAACCAGGTGCTGCCGCCGTCGGGCAGCAGGCCGATGCGGGCGAAGGCCTGCAGGAAGGACGCCGACTTGGCGGCGATGGCGATGTCGGCGGCCAGCGCGAAGCTCATGCCGACGCCCGCCGCCACGCCGTTCACCGCCGCCACGATCGGCTTGGGCAGCGCGCGCATGGTGCGGATCACCGGATTGAAGAACTTCTCCAGGGCGGCGCCCGAGTCGGCAGTGGCGCTCGCCGTCGCGGTCGGGATCGGCGAGATCGGCGCCGGCGCAGAAGCCGCGGCCGGCGCCGGTCAGCAGCACGGCGCGCACCGCGGCAGTCGGCCGCCAGCGTCCTCCCAGCACGACTTGATCTCGGCGATCATCTTGCGCGACACGGCGTTCAGCTGGTCGGGCGCGTTGAAGGTGAGCGTGGCCAGGCCATCGGTCCTTGGCGAGCAGTGATCTTCTCGTAGGTCATCGTCTCAGCGTCCCGTGAAGTTGCGCCGGCCGCTTGGCGAGGAACGCCGCGACGCCTTCCTTGAAATCGGCGCTGCGGCCGAGCGCGCGCTGGCTGTCGCGCTCGAGGTCGAGCTGCTGGTCGAGCGTGTTGGTGGCGGCCGCGTTGATCGCCTGCTTGATCGCGGCATAGGAGAGCGTCGGGCCGGCCGCGAGCGCGGCGCGCGAGCTCGGTCGCCTCGTCCATCAGCGCGGCATCGTCCGACGCACCTGCCAGACCATGCCCATGCGCTCGGCCTCCTCGGCCGGCACCGACGCTGCCCAGCATGCCGAGCGCGCGGGCGCGGGCGTCGCCCACGGTGTGCGGCAGGAACCAGGTGCCGCCGAGATCGGGCATCAGCGAGATGCGCACGAAGGCCTGGTCGAAGCGGCGCCGAGCGGGCGGCCAGCGACGATGTCGCAGGCGAGCGCGAGGTTGGCGCCGCCGCCCGCCGCCACGCCGTTGATCGCGCCGCACGATCGGCTTGGGCAGCGCGCGCATGGCGCGGATCATGGGGTTGAAGAGGCGGTCCATGGCGGCGCCGAGGTCGGGCGCGCCGTCGGCGCGACGATCGACCGGGCCGCCGCCCGCCAGGTCGGCGCCGGCGCAGAAGCCGCGGCCGGTGCCGGTCAGCAGCACGGCGCGCACGGCCGGATCGTCGCTGGGCGCGCGCCAGCTCGTGGATTCATCGCCTCGATCAGGCGCGTTGCTCATGGCGTTCAGCCGCTGCGGGCGGTTGAGCGTCAGGGTGAGCACGCCGCCTCCGAGGGCGGCAGTGACGGGCGTTTCTTCCATGGCGGTCGCAGACTGGCATGCGAGGCCGCCGCTCGCGCCAGCCACGCCCGCGCCAGCGCGACCTGTCGCGTCGCATGGCGGCACGCGCTCCCGTATCTCCGGACGCGATGGCGAACATCCTGATCCTGGTCGGCACCGGATCGGGCAATGCCCAGATGGTGGCCGACGCGCCTGAAGCCGGTGCTCGAACGCGCCGGCCACGCCGTCGACGTCAGCGACAAGGCGGCGACGCGCCGCCGACCTCGAGGCGCACGACGTGCTGCTGGTGGTCTGCGCCACGCACGGCTCGGGCGACATCCCGACCAACATCCTGCCGCTGGCCGAGACGCTGGAGCGCGAGCGGCCCGATCCTGTCGGGCCACCGCTACGGCGTGATCGCGCTGGGCGACATGACCTACCAGGACACGTTCTGCGGCGGCGGCAAGAAGGTCGACCGGGTGTTCGAGCTGTGCGGCGCCGCAGCGGCTGGGCGACGCGGCTGGAGGTCGACGCCTCCGCCAGCCGCTGCCCGACGAAGAGGCGCTGGCCTGGATCGAGGGCTGGAAGAGCCTGGTCACTTGACGCCACTCTGGCTAGCAATACGTAACTGAACGGAAGACAA